>Ga0265297_10002840_pt1 | contig 33460 bp, 29 predicted proteins | sample Munlanlwell13791_FD_192502 | JGI IMG/M metagenome (GOLD analysis project Ga0265297, IMG submission 192502) | Leachate microbial communities from a municipal landfill in Southern Ontario, Canada - Leachate well 137-91 | ecosystem: Engineered > Solid waste > Landfill > Unclassified | place...
GTTTCCTTGTAAGCAACCTGCGGCTTGCCGACATTCACCTGAACATTGTATTCCCGTTTCATGATGTCGACCTTGATATCCAAATGGAGCTCACCCATTCCACCGATCAACGTCTGGACGGTTTCTTGGTCCGTTTTCACACGAAAGGTCGGATCTTCATTGACGAGTTTTCCGATCGCGTCCGAAAGACGATCCCGGTCCGCCTTCGTTTTCGGCTCAACCGCCATCCAGATCACAGGCTCCGGTACGAACATCGTCTCAAGAAGGATCGGATTGCTTTCGACACAAAGAGAGTCACCCGTCTTAACTTCCTTAAGACCTACGGCCGCCACGATATTGCCGGCACCCGCCTCATCGATCTCTTCACGCTTGTTGGCATGCATGAGAAGAAGTCGGCCGATACGCTCGGTTTTGTTGGTGCGAACATTGTAGATATAAGAACTTGAAGAAAGCGTCCCTGAATAAATACGGATATAGGTCAAAGATCCCACGAATTTATCACTTGCGATTTTGAACGCATAGCAAGCCAAGGGAGCTTTATCGTCCGCTTCGCGATGGATCTCGGTTTCCGTCCCGGGTTCGGTGCCTTTCACAGGAGGGATATCCTTTGGTGAAGGAAGATAATCCACAACGGCGTCCAAAAGTTGCTGCACACCCTTGTTCTTGAGCGCGGAACCGACAATGACCGGCGCCATCTTGAGGCTGATCGTCCCCTTACGGATCGCGGACTTGATTTCAGCGGCTGTGGGTGCCTGTCCTTCAATAAACTTGTGCATCAACGCATCATCGTATTCGGAGACTTTTTCGATCATATATTCGCGAGCCTTTTTGGCCTGCTCTGCATACTCGACCGGGATCTCATGAATATCGAATTTCGCACCAAGACTTTCATCGTTAAAAACGTAGGCCTTCATCTCGACCAGATCGATGATCCCGCGATGTTTTTCCTCGAGACCGAGCGGGATCTGGATCGGAACAGCGTTCGCGCCAAGCTGGTCCCGCATCTGCTGAACATTTTTTTCAAACTCGGCTCCTGTACGATCCATTTTATTGATGAAAGCAATCCGCGGCACATGGTAACGGTCCGCTTGGCGCCACACAGTCTCAGATTGCGGTTCCACACCTTCCACCGCACCGAAAACCGCAACGCAACCATCCAACACGCGCAAAGAACGTTCCACCTCGATCGTAAAATCCACGTGCCCCGGGGTATCGATCAGATTAATGCGGCAATCTCTCCAGAAACAGGTCGTGGCAGCCGAGGTAATCGTAATTCCACGCTCTTGCTCCTGCTCCATCCAGTCCATGACCGCAGTTCCCTCGTGCACTTCCCCGATCTTATAGGTACGACCGGTATAGTAAAGAATACGTTCGGAAGTAGTCGTCTTGCCCGCATCAATATGGGCTGCAATGCCAATATTGCGTATCCTGTCTATCGGAAAATGTATTTTCTTTTCGTCTGCCATTTTAAATTTATTCTGTGTTTTACGTACTCTTGTTTACCAGCGATAATGCGCGAAAGCCCTGTTAGCCTCCGCCATTTTATGCATATCTTCCCGCTTCTTGATGGAAGGGCCCGTCTTATTGAAACCATCAATAATCTCCTGGGCCAACTTCTCGTGCATAGGTTTTCCCTTGCGTTCACGGGAATAGCTCCGGATCCAACGAAGGGCCAGGGAATAACCACGATCTTCAGAAACGCTGACCGGCACCTGATACGTCGCCCCACCTACGCGCCGGGATTTTGTCTCCAGGAGAGGGCGCACATTATCTAATGCGGCTCGAAAAACTTCAAGCGGTTCTTTTGCTGTTTTTTCTTTGACGATATCCAGAGCATCATACACGATCCTCTCGGCGATGGATTTCTTACCGCATTCCATCACGATATTGATGAATTTTGCGACCAGAAAATCCCCATACCGCGGATCCGGATCAATCATTCTTTTTTGCGCGCGTCTTCTTCTCATGATTTCTTAGTTTCCTTTTTCGGAGTTTTTGCGCCGTATTTCGAACGCGATTTCGTGCGGTCCGCGACGCCGGCGGTATCCAGTTTTCCGCGAACAATATGATAACGAACGCCAGGAAGATCTTTCACGCGGCCGCCTCGCACGAGCACGATCGAGTGTTCCTGCAGATTATGTCCAACTCCAGGGATGTAGGCAGTCACTTCCTGCCCATTCGTCAGACGCACACGAGCTATTTTCCGAAGAGCGGAGTTTGGTTTTTTAGGAGTTTGAGTCCTGACGATCAGGCACACGCCTTTGCGAAAGGGCGAATTTTGTAAAGCCGGGGACTTGGATTTCCCTTTGAATTTATTTCTTCCAAAACGGATCAACTGGTTGATGGTCGGCGCCATTATGAATTCTCCTTGGATGCACTGGCCTCTTCGGCAGCTTTTTCTTTCTTCCCAGTTTCAGCAGGGTCGGGTAAAACATCGGTCAGGTCTTTTTCAAGTTCAATGTCATGGTGAATCTTGAAACCCGTCCCAGCCGGGATCAAATGACCCATAATGACGTTCTCCTTGAGCCCTTGCAGATGATCCCGCTTGCCGGCGGAAGCTGCTTCCGTGAGTACACGTGTTGTTTCCTGAAAACTCGCGGCCGAAATAAAACTATCCGTGGTAAGCGACGCCTTCGTGATCCCGAGAAGGATCGAGGTACCTTTGGCGGGTTCCTTGCCTTTTTTGATCATTTTGGCATTCTCTTCCGCAAACTTGAGTTTCTCCACATGGGAACCCACGAGGAATTCCGTATCGCCTGAATCTTCGATACGAACCTTACGGAGCATTTGGCGGACAATCGCTTCCACGTGCTTGTCGTTGAGCCTCACACCCTGCAAACGATAGACTTCCTGAACTTCTTCCACGAGGTATTGCTGCAGGTTTCTTTCTCCCGAAACACGAAGGATGTCCTGCAACACAACCGGACCATCCACAAGCTGCTGGCCGGCGAGAACTCTGTCACCCTTGTAAACATTCAAATGTTTGCCGTGCGGAATCAAATATTCTTTTGACATACCGGTCGAACTCTTCACGATGATCTTGCGCTGGCCCTTAACGACCTCACCAAACTCCACCACACCATCGATCTCTGAAATAACGGCAGGGTTCTTCGGTTTGCGCGCTTCAAAAAGTTCGGCAACACGCGGCAGACCACCCGTAATATCACGGGTTTTAGCAACTTTGCGCGGCGTCTTCGCGAGGAGCGTTCCGCCCGTGATCGATTGCCCGTCTTTTACCACAATGTGGGCCCCTGTCGGGATCGGATAGAACGCGAGAATCTCATCCTTGTCCCCGACCAAAAGCAACTGTGGGTGCATATCTTCTTTATGTTCGATAATCACACGTTCGGTCATACCAGTGGTCGCGTCAAGTTCCTCATTCATCGTGACGCCGGCTTTAATATCCTCAAAACGAACTTTCCCCGACACTTCGGTCAAGATCGGAACCGTATACGGGTCCCATTTCACGAAGATCTCGCCTTTTTTTACTTTTTCGCCATCCTTGTAATGAATGAAGGCACCTGTCGGGATCGTATAGCGCTCCAACTCACGGCCCGTCGGATCATGAAGTGAGAGCTGACCGTTGCGATTCAGCACTACGGTCTCGTTTGTCTTCGTGACAACCGTTTTTAAATTATGAGACTGGAGCACGCCCTCATTGCGAGCACGATAATAGGATTGTTCAACTACGCGGGACGCTGTGCCACCGATATGGAACGTACGCATGGTCAACTGGGTTCCCGGCTCGCCGATGGACTGCGCGGCGATGATGCCAACCGCGGTTCCTTGTTCCACGAGACGACGCGTGGCAAGATCGCGGCCATAGCACTTTGCACAGATACCCTTTGGAGATTCGCAGCAAAGCACAGAGCGGACGCGGATCTTCTCAATCCCGGCCTCTTCGATTTTCTTGACGGTTGCTTCGTCGATAAGATCACCAGACTTTACTATCACTTGGTCGGTGATGACATCAACGACGTTGTCCAGGGCCACACGCCCCAGAATTCTGTCAGATAGGGACACAATGACTTCTTCGCCCTCATACACCGGCTCCATTACGATTCCGTTCAAAGTACCGCAATCATCGATATTAATGATCACATCCTGTGCCACATCCACCAAACGACGGGTCAAGTACCCAGAGTCAGCAGTCTTAAGAGCGGTATCCGCCAAACCTTTACGGGCACCGTGTGTGGAAATAAAATATTCAAGTACAGTCAGACCTTCACGAAAATTTGCGGTGATCGGGCTTTCAATGATCTCGCCGGAAGGCTTCGCCATCAAACCGCGCATGCCGGCCAGCTGACGGATCTGCTGCTTGGAACCACGGGCACCGGAATCGGCCATCATGAAAATAGGGTTGAACGCATCGAGCGCCTCGAACATCACGTCCGACACGCGATCCGTGGTATGCGTCCAGATATCGATTACCTTGTTGTAACGCTCCCCATCGGTGATAACACCTTGTTTATACTGGCTTTCAATCGCTTTTACCTCTTTACGGGCGTCATTTAAAATTCCCTCCTTGGCGTCCGGGATCTGAATATCATCAATTCCGATCGAAAGACCGGCCTTGGTAGCCTCGGCAAAACCAAGGGCTTTTAATCTATCGAGAAGCTTCACGACCTCTTCATGGCCAAATGTGTTGTAACATTCTGCGATGATCTTGGAAAGCCTGCCTTTGTTCACGATGTCATTGACGTATCGAAATCCCTTGGGCAAAACTTCGTTAAAAAGGATGCGTCCCATGGTCGTTTCCACGACCTCGCCATTCGCCAGACGGAGCTTGCATTTCGCGTGCTTATGGATCTGTCTGTCCTGAAAAGCCAGGATCGCCTCCTGCGCATCACTGAACGCAAGACCCTCTCCCAACGCTTTGTCACGGACTTTGGTCAGATAATAAATCCCAAGCACGATGTCCTGCGTCGGGATCATGATCGGTTGCCCGCTCGCGGGCGAGAAAATGTTGTTAGCAGAAAGCATGAGAATGCGAGCTTCCATCACAGCTTCCATGGAAAGCGGCACGTGAACCGCCATTTGGTCGCCATCGAAGTCGGCGTTGAAAGCTGTACAAACGAGCGGATGAATACGAATGGCATTCCCTTCGATCAGCATGGGTTCGAAAGCCTGGATTCCGAGACGATGAAGTGTCGGCGCGCGATTCAGCATCACCGGATGTTCTTTGATCACTTCTTCCAAAATATCCCAAACCTCAGGTTTCACACGCTCGACCATTTTCTTGGCCGAACGAATGGTGTGCACATGGCCGCGCTCTTTGAGCTTACGAATGATAAAAGGTTCAAAAAGTTCAAGCGCCATTTTTTTCGGTAATCCGCACTGGTGGAGCTTAAGCTCCGGTCCGATTACGATAACGGAACGGCCGGAATAGTCCACACGCTTTCCGAGCAGGTTCTGGCGGAAACGGCCTTGCTTTCCTTTGAGCATGTCGCTCAGGGACTTGAGCGGTCGGTTGCCGGCACCAAGCACCGGACGACCATGACGACCATTATCAAAAAGTGCATCCACTGCTTCCTGGAGCATGCGTTTTTCGTTGCGGATAATGACATCCGGAGCTTTGAGTTCGAGCAATTTACGCAAACGGTTGTTGCGATTAATAACACGTCGATAGAGATCGTTTAGGTCGCTTGTCGCAAAACGTCCCCCATCGAGGGCCACAAGCGGACGAAGATCGGGCGGAATGACAGGAACCACTCTTATGATCATCCATTCCGGGCGATTACCGGATTTGTAGAATGCTTCTACGATCTTAAGAATCTTGACGGCACGAGCACGGGACTGTTTGGACTTGGCAGCCTTTAACTGACGGTGATACTTTGCTGTTAGTTTATCAAGCTCCAACTCCGACAAAAGTGTCTGGACAGCTTCGGCGCCCATTTGAGCAACAAAATTCTCAGGGCCATATTGTTCCTGCGCTTTCAGGTATTCATCTTCTGTCAAAAGCTGCCGCGACTTAAGCGGGGTCTGCTTCGGATCGAGAACAATGTATTCTTCGTAATAGAGAACCTTTTCAAGAGCACGGACGCTCAAGTCAAGCAAGTTCCCGATGCGCGACGGCATAGTCTTGAAAAACCAGATGTGGGAAACCGGGGTCACGAGGTCAATATGCCCCATCCGTTCACGCCGAACTCGAGCTTGGGTCACTTCCACGCCGCAACGATCACAAACGATCCCTTTATGCTTAATGCGTTTGTATTTACCACAAGTGCATTCATAATCTTTAGTGGGACCAAAAATACGTTCGCAAAAAAGTCCGTCTTTTTCCGGCTTTAGTGTTCGATAGTTGATCGTCTCGGGTTTTTTAACCTCGCCCCGCGACCATTTTCGAATGGACTCGGGGGACGCGATGCGGATCGAAACAGAATCAAAAGTATTCACGCTGTAGTTCATACTTTGAGTTTCTCCCTGGCTTCTTCCTGTTTATCTTCCGCGGATTTCTCCTTGGCTTCGGAGTGCGGCAATTTACCGCCTACAGTACGTTCGGGATCAATGTCGAGTCCAAGAGCCTGAAGCTCTTTGACGAGAACGTTGAAAGATTCCGGCGTACCGGCGTGGAGCGCGGGCTCACCTTTGACGATAGCCTCATAGACACGCGTCCTACCCACCACGTCATCGCTCTTCACGGTAAGAAGTTCCTGAAGTGTGAAAGCCGCTCCGTACGCCTCAAGAGCCCATACTTCCATCTCTCCAAAACGCTGACCTCCGAACTGCGCTTTACCGCCGAGCGGCTGCTGCGTCACAAGGGAGTAAGGCCCGATCGAACGCGCGTGGATCTTGTCATCCGCGAGATGTGCGAGTTTGAGCATATAAATATAACCGACCGTGATTTTTTCATCGAATTTGTCACCGGTACGGCCATCGTAAAGCGATATCTTCCCGTCATGGGGGATCTTTGCCTCTTTCATGACCTGGCGGATCTCTTCTTCGGTGGCGCCGCTAAAAACCGGCGTTTCCACATGGAACCCGAGTGTTTTGGCCGCCCACCCCAGATGGGTCTCAAGGATTTGACCGACATTCATACGCGACGGCACGCCGAGCGGGTTCAGAACGATTTCCACCGGAGTTCCGTCCGCGAGAAATGGCATATCCTCTTCCGGAAGAACTTTTGCAATCACACCTTTGTTTCCGTGACGACCAGCCATTTTGTCGCCGACCGAGATCTTACGTTTTGAGCAAACATACACCACGACTTTTTTGATGACCCCAGGGGGAAGCTCATCGCCTTTTCTTACGCGGTCAATTTCACGGGTTCGTTCGGCTACTAGTTCATCGATCTCGTCACCCCAAACGCGGGCGATTTTTTTGATATTTTCCTCAAGGTCCGGATCTTCATCGATGCGCAAGGAATCCCAATCACAGCCATCAAGTTTCTTGAGATCGCCTTTGGTGACCACATGCCCACTCTTCATGAGCACTTCGCCCAAGACATCATCGAGCAGGTCTTCGGAAAGTTTTTTTCCAATCACCATGTCCGAGACTTTGTGCAGACGTTCGCGTTTCAGAAGATCGATGCGCTCGTTGTAACGCTCCTTGATCTCATTAATATCCTTATTTTCCTGACGCCTTTCTTCTTTGGTCTTGGCAGCTGATTCTTTGCGGGCGAATACCTTCACGTCTACTACAACACCTTCCACACCCGGAGGCACAGAAAGGGACGCGTCACGCACATCGCCGGCTTTTTCGCCAAAGATCGCACGAAGAAGTTTCTCTTCAGGAGAAAGTTCGATCTCGGATTTTGGGGTAATTTTTCCGACTAGGATGTCTCCGGGCTTCACTTCCGCGCCGATACGGATCACACCTTCTTTATCGAGATTTTTCAAAGCTTCTTCACTCACGTTCGGAATATCACAGGTGATCTCCTCGTTGCCAAGTTTCGTGTCACGCGCTTCGATTTCGAACTCTTCAATGTGAAGTGAGGTGTAGACGTCGTCTTTGCAAAATTTTTCACTTACGATAATGGCATCTTCAAAGTTGTAACCACGCCACGGCATGAACGCCACAAGTACGTTACGCCCAAGCGCAAGTTCACCGCCCTGCGTCGCCGCACCGTCCGCGAGAATATCCCCGCGCTTTACTTTGTCGCCGACTTCAACGAGAGGACGTTGGTTAATACAAGTACCCGCGTTGGATCGCTTGAATTTGCGGAGTTTGTAAACAAAATCATCAACGATGATTTCGTCGGAAGAAACTGCTTTCACGGTCCCGCGGGATTTGGCTTGAACAACCGCCCCAGAATCCTTCGCCACATGTCGCTCCATTCCAGTTCCCACGAAAGGAGCCTCGGGAATAAGAAGAGGTACGGCTTGACGTTGCATGTTCGAACCCATAAGAGCACGATTCGCGTCGTCGTGTTCCAAGAACGGAATTAAAGCCGCTGCGACACTCACAAGCTGGCGGGGTGACACGTCCATATAATCGATCTCTTCGGGTTTTTTCTTCGGATAATCCTCACGAAAACGACAAGAAATCGCATCTGTCAGGAAATGTCCGTTTTTGTCGAGCGGCGCATTAGCCTGAGCGATCACATACTTATCTTCTTCATCCGCAGTAAGGTAATCGATCTGATCCGTCACACGGCCTTTCACGACCTTGCGGTACGGACTTTCAAGAAATCCAATGTCATTAACACGGGCGAACGTGCTCAAAGATGAGATCAAGCCAATGTTTGGACCTTCCGGTGTTTCGATCGGACAAACACGACCGTAATGTGAAGGATGAACGTCGCGGACTTCGAAACCCGCACGTTCTCTTGAAAGACCGCCAGGACCAAGCGCAGAAAGGCGGCGTTTGTGTGTCAACTCCGCCAAAGGATTCGTTTGGTCCATGAATTGCGACAATTGACTACGACCGAAGAAATCCTTGATTGCTGCGGAAATAAGTTTGGGATTGATCAGATTGTGCGGCATCGCAGCTTCCAGGTCATAAATGGACATACGTTCCACGCAAGAACGTTTCATGCGTGCGAGGCCAACACGGAATTGATTCTGCAAAAGCTCTCCAACCGAACGCACGCGACGATTGCCAAGATGGTCAATATCGTCCACGCTGGTTTCGCCAGAGCGAAGCTTCAGCAGTTTGCCGATCACTTTTATCACATCGTCGGGACGAAGCGTCGTGTTCCTCGTATCTGCGGCACTTGTACCAAGTCCCAGTTTTTTATTGAGCATGAAACGACCGACATGGCCGAGGTCGTAACGCTGGGGATCAAAAAAAAGTTTGTGAATGAGATCTTTAGCGCTTGCTTCGGTTGGCGGATCACCGGGACGGACGCGGCGGTAGATTGCCAACTGCGCATCTTTCGAATTACGGTAAGGATCACGTTCCAGCGTATTGATCAGAGAGCGATCTTCTTTGGAAAGCTTAACGATTGAAAAAGACGTTACATCGTTGGAAAGAAAAGTCGCAAGCACTTCTTTGGTCAATTTGGTTGCAGCGGCTGCGATCAGTTCTTTGCTTGCCGGGTGAAAGACGTCCTCAGCGAGGGTCTCATCTTCGCAACTTTTTGACTTAGAGCGATCGAACCCGCGGATTTTCTCAACCGGATAAAGCTCCTTGCAGATGTCATAGGTCGAAGAATAACCCAGCGCCCTGAGGAGCGCAGTCGCGAGAATCTTGCGACGACGGTCAATGTAAGCGTAAAGCACATCGTTCGCGTCAGACTCGAACTCGAGCCATGCACCGCGGTACGGAATGATGCGGACGCTATACATTTTTTTGCCGCTTGGGTGGAGGCTTTCCTCAAGCGACATTCCTGGAGAACGGTGCAATTGGCTCACAATGACGCGCTCAGCGCCATTGATGATGAATGTACCGGTCTCGGTCATTAGCGGAAGTTCTCCGATATAAACTTCCTGCTCTTTGGCGATACCTTTTCGAACAAGACGGAGCTTCACCTTGAGCGGCGCGGCATAGGTCATGCCCCGCTTCTGGCATTCCGGAATGGAATACTTGGGTTTGCCGAGGGAATACCCTTGATACTCAAGACGACAGGTCCCGTCAAAACTTTCGATGGGAAAACAATCCGCGAATGCCGCTTCAAGTCCCTGGTTTTTACGCCGGCGGTTGGAACGGCCGCTCTGCAAGAATTCTTCATACGACTTGATCTGAATCTCGACTAAATTCGGCAGATCCATCGTATCTTGAATCTTTGTGAAGCTTTTTCTCCTGATTAAAGGCATCATTATGAATTGTCCTCCTTAAGGACAGCGTTCCTGATTTGCCTGCTTCTACTGGGAGCCTACTTGATTTCGACTTTTGCGCCTTGAGCTTCCAAGACTTTCTTGATCTTCTCAGCTTCTTCCTTATTCACATCTTCTTTAATGGTCTTCGGAGCGCCTTCGACCAGGTCCTTAGCTTCTTTAAGTCCAAGGCTCGTAACCGTGCGGATTTCTTTGATCACGTTGATCTTCTTGTCGCCCGCGCTGACAAGAACAACCGTAAAACTGGTTTTTTCGTCCGCCGCAGCCGCACCACCCGCCGCAACTGCACCGCCGGCCGCGATCGCCACGGGAGCCGCAGCCGCCGCGCTCACGCCGAACTTCACTTCAAGCGCCTTGACGAGCTCTGCGAGTTCCAACACCGACAACGTCTCGATTGAGGTGAGGATGCTTTGTAATTTTTCGGAAAGTTTTACTTCGGTTGCTTCTGTCATGACTGATGCCTCCTTGATTGAATTTCCTTTATCAGGACATTCGTTTTGTTCTGGCGTTCTTATGACGCAGCGCCAGTTGCTGCTTTTTTCTTACGAACTTCTTCCAAAGTGACCACGAGATTGCGCGTGAGAGCCCCGAGGACATTCGCAAAACCCTGGATCGGAGAGTTCATGCGCAGCACCAACTGCGTCAGGAGCTCTTTACGCGACGGAAGTTTTGCAAGCTGTTTGACGAAATCCTCACCGTAGACCTGCCCTTCAAAGATCACCCCGGCGGGTTTCCATTTTTCATTCGTTTTGGAAAAATCGACAAGTTTCTTCGATATCTCTTGCGGGTCTTTGTTCCCGAACGTGATGACCACAGAACCGCTCAAGTACTTCTCGGCACCCGCCACGCTGAACTGCGCAAAGATCTTACGTGCCATCGCATGTTTGATCATAAGCGAACGTCCGGAAACCTTTTCAAGGCTTCGCCGCGCCTCCGAAATGTCAAGAACCGAAATCCCATTCAAATTGGAAATAAAAGCGTAAGGGCTCTTTTCGAATTCTTTTACGATCTCCTGGAACATCAATTTTTTTTCAAAAGAAGGCATGATTTAAAGCGCCCCCGTATTAAGCTTGAGACCAGGACCATGGGTCGTCGCGATATGGATCGTCCGGAAATATTCACCTTTGCTCGTCGCGGGCTTAGAATCTTTCACGGCTTTGATTACAGTCCGCGCGTTCTCTAAAAGCGCTTCCTCGCCAAAGGACAACTTGCCACATACCGCATGCAACCCTGCGGTCTTATCACTTTTGAATTCAATGCGTCCGGCCTTCACTTCTTTGACCGCTTTGCCGACCTGAGGCGTCACAGTGCCAGTCTTCGGCGTCGGCATAAGACCTTTAGGCCCCAGCACGCGGCCAAGTTTGCTGACCTCGCGCATCATATCGGGATGTGAAACCACCACGTCAAAATCAAGAAAACCGTTCTTCACTTTTTCCACAAGCTCTTCTGCCCCAACAAAATCCGCTCCGGCTGTTTCAGCATCGCGGGCACTCTCACCTTTGGCAAAACAAAGCACACGCAAGGATCTCCCACTGCCATGCGGCAAGCTGACAGTACCACGGACGTTCTCATCACCCTGTTCTGCGCGAACACCGAGCTGAAAACTAAGTGAAATAGTCTCGTCCGCTTTGCTCTTTTCGACTTTTTTAAGGATCTTAACGGCCTCGGTCAGAGAATATAGCTTCCCTTCCTCGACCAGAGCTGCTCTTTTTTGATACCGTTTGCTGCGTTTCATCGTTTATCCTGTTCTTACCTTGCTTTTACGACTTCGATACCCATGCTGCGAGCTGCGCCTTCCACAATGCGGACCGCGCTTTCGATCCTAGTCGTATTGAGATCTACCATTTTTTTACGCGCAATATCGAGAACCTGCTCCTGGGTGATCTTGCCGATGATCACGCGGCCGGGTTCGGAGGAGGCCTTCGCAAGACCCACAGCTTTCTTGATCTCAGCTGCTACCGGCGGCGACTTGAGAATAAAAGTAAAAGACTTGTCTTTGTAAACCGTCAACACCACTGGCAGAATTGTACCCGGACGATCTTTGGTTCGCTCATTGAATTGCTTACAAAATTCCATGATATTGACGCCGTGTTGACCGAGCGCGGGACCAATCGGCGGCGCGGGATTCGCTTGTCCACCCGGAATTTGCAATTTGATTTTTGTTTTGATCTCTTTTGCCATTTTTAGATCTTTTCTACTTGCCAGTATTCAAGTTCTACGGGTGTCGGTCGGCCAAAGATCGTAACCATTACACGCATTTTGCCGCGATCCGGATTGATTTGCTCGATCGTGCCATTAAAATTTGCGAATGAGCCCTCTTTAACCCGAACGCTTTCGCCTTCTTCAAATTCAACCTTTGGCTTCGGTTTTGTCTGTTTCTCCTCTTGCTCGCGAAGGATGGACCCAACCTCTTTTTCCATGAGCGGGATCGGGTTCTTTCCCGACCCAATAAACCCCGAAATCCCAGGTGTGTTGCGGACCAAATACCAGCTTTCATCAGTCAATTCCATTTTGACCAAGATGTAGCCAGGAAAAAACTTTCTCTCGCTAATTCTTTTCTTGCCGCCCTTGACCTCGCTGACCTTTTCTAACGGGATCAACACTTCATGAATCAAATGCGAAAGCCCTGCGGTTTCCGCATGACTGATCAAGCTAGCGCGAACCTTAGTTTCCACGCCCGTCTGTGTATGTACTACATACCACTTTGCGTCAGCCATAATTTTAATTAATCAACATCCGAAGGATATTCGAAATAAAAAAGTCCACAGCCGCGATGAATGCGGACGTGAAAAAAGTCACCACAATGACCACAGCAGCAGCCTGCCACAATTCATTCCAAGTCGGCCAAGTGACTTTCTTGAGCTCCTGCTGCGTTTCCCGAAAAAAATTCGCTGCTTTCTGTACCATAACGCCCTCGTGTTATTTCGAGTCCTTAACATATCGCCCGTACTAAAAAACAGGCCTGGCAGGACTCGAACCTGCAACATGCGGTTTTGGAGACCGCCGCTCTACCAATTGGAGCTACAGGCCTCTGCCCCGTGTGGCTCCGAAAAAATTCATTTCTTCTCCCTAAAAAGGACGCGCTTGCGACAAGTGGGACAGTATTTTTTTCGCTCGATTTTGTCCGGATTCTTTTTTTTGTTCTTCCGCGTCCAATATGTCGCCTTATGATCACAAGACGACATGAGGGAAATAATCTCTTGCATGAAAAAAACCTTTGCGTTTATCTTAAAAAAGTCGTGAAAAAAACATGCTTTCTAAACACCGATTTCGGCTTGTAAGACTTCTTACGACGAAAATAAACGCCTTACAGCCTGCAGGGCTTCGCCAAAAATGCTAGGATTTGTGGCCGAACGAGATGTTACGCGATAATCTCGCTGACAACGCCGGCGCCGACCGTCCGTCCACCTTCGCGGATGGCAAATCGGAGCTCTTTTTCCATTGCGACCGGCATGATCAGTTCCGCTTCGATTGCAACGTTATCGCCCGGCATCACCATCTCAACGCCGGCCGGCAAAGTCACAATCCCCGTAACATCGGTGGTGCGGAAATAAAACTGAGGCCGATACCCTTTGAAGAACGGAGTGTGACGACCGCCCTCCTCCTTACTTAACACATAAATTTGCGCTTTGAACTTTTTGTGAGGGGTCACGGTGCCAGGCTTCGCAATGACCATTCCTCTCTCGATTTGGTCTTTCTCAATGCCACGCAAAAGCAAACCGACATTATCGCCGGCACGCGCATCATCGAGCAGTTTGCGAAACATTTCAACACCCGTCACGGTTGTTTTCATCGCGCCTTCACGAAGACCGATGATCTCAGCATCATCTCCAACCTTGACGAGACCGCGTTCAATACGACCCGTAGCCACGGTCCCGCGTCCGGAAATGGAAAACACGTCCTCGACCGGCATTAAAAACGGTTTCTCTATATCTCTTTTCGGTTCGGGGATACTTTCATCCAAAGCTTTGATGAGGTCCATAATGCATTTACTGGCTTTCTCATCGGTAGGATTTTGAACGGCAGGAAGACTTGAACCTCGGATGATGGGAATCGTATCTCCGGGAAAATCGTATTTCTTGAGAAGATCTCTAACTTCCATTTCCACAAGATCAAGAAGTTCTGCATCTTCAACGAGGTCACATTTATTGAGGAACACCACAATAGCAGGGACACCAACCTGACGGGCAAGCAGGATGTGCTCACGAGTCTGAGGCATCGGTCCATCCACGGCAGAAACAACCAGGATCGCACCGTCCATCTGCGCGGCACCTGTAATCATGTTCTTAATGTAGTCCGCGTGTCCCGGGCAATCAACGTGCGCATAATGGCGCTTTTCGGATTCGTACTCCACGTGGGAAACTGCGATCGTTACGATCTTAGAATCGTCACGGACCGTACCACCCTTGGCGATATCCGCATACTCACGAACGGTAGCCATGCCTTTAGCCGACAAAACCTTAGTCATAGCGCAAGTCAACGTCGTTTTACCGTGGTCCACGTGCCCGATTGTTCCAACGTTCACGTGAGGCTTAGTACGCTTAAATTGTTCTTTTGCCATATAAGTTCTCCCTTATTGATGTTTTGTTTTTCGCATCCTAAGCTGGAGATGGGAATTGAACCCATGACCTCATCCTTACCAAGGATGTGCTCTACCGACTGAGCTACTCCAGCGCTTGATTTTGCTTAGCGCTTTAGATCGCTCGCTATGACACCTTTACTAAAACAAAAAGCAGCTTTCCTTTTAAAAAACACCTGTGTTTGGAGACAGAAACCACCCTAAGCGAAGACAACTCTCCCTGGGAAAGAGTAGACATTCTATTGAAAAAGAAAATCGTGTCAAGCTTTTTAAATTTTTTTTCGTTTTATGTCCGTCCCTTTGAAACCGCTGAGCTCTAAAAAAACAACTCACGCCGGTAAGGATTAAGCCGTCTGTGTAAAAAATCAGGGAATCAATCGGACGAGTTTCTATTCAAAGCCGCCATCACATGGCTTAAAAAACCGATCTTTCGGTCGCCGGAAGAGACCGAGCGCCCTTGAAACTTTTGAAGTTGCGCTTCAAGATAACCTAAACCTATTTTTTTGAAGACCTCTCCAACCAGAATTACAATCACATCCTGGGTTCCGCGAATATTATAGTAAGTCGCGGCGCGGATCCCGGCTTTGTAACGATTTTGTTTTAAAAAGGGACCCCTCATATCTAAATAATTAATGTCGCCTATGGAAAAAATGAGTTCGTCTATTATTATTTCTGGCATGCATTTTTTGATTTGTGCTTGAACGGCCTCCCGCGAAGATGAGAACGGCTCCTCGCCACTTTTCCGAAAAGGTTTCAGATCTAAAAGATTCAAACCCTTCTGCGGAACGTTCATGACCTGGAGTTCCCGGAGATTGATACCCACGGTCTTGAGCCGTAAAATGCCCTCGGGAATGCCGGAAAAATCCACTGAAATAATTACAAGTGGAACATTCGCCAAAACCCCTTTGGGGAAATTATAGGGATTCCCGATCTCAAGGCCCTGGATTTCAAAACCGGTATTCTTCCAATCCATTTTCACATTTTGGATCGAAACACCTGCGCCCAACTGATGACTTAAAGAAAAAGTGATGACCTGTTTGATCACCCAAGCATGGAAAATGGCTATAAATACAATAAGAAAAAATGCCAAGCGTATCAAACCAAAAACGAACCTGAAAAGTCCCTTAATCATAGGGCTCCTTTTTCATTCACGAGAGTTTCCACTTTATCGGCATAAAGTGTAAAAATCCAGAATATTCTTTTGCCGGGCGGGTACTTATGGTGCTCGTGGATCATCAAAATTTGGGTTGCCCGCAATCCGCCTTTTTTCACTAATTTCCCGCCACTGGAGGGCTCTTAAAAAGAAAAAGAGTTGCGATCTTTTTCTGGTGTTCTCGACAGCTATTTTTAATTCCGATTTGATGCAGCGATTCAAGACCAGGACTATTTTCAGAAAAAGAATCGGTTTTTAACCATCTATCAAAGACGACGTTTTAGGACAAGAAGTGTGAGATCGTCACTTAGTTTGTGATGCTGGAAATCCACCGTGCGCTGAAAAACTTTTTCGCAGAATTTTTTCATTGGGTCCTGCATGTTGTCCCGCAACAACCCTTGGAAACGTTCTTCCTGCAGGAACTCTCCGGAAGGAGCCCTCGCTTCCGTAAAACCGTCTGTGTAAAGGATGAGCGCTTCACCGGGTTCTAAAATCTCTTTTTTCATTTCGTACTTCACGCTTCCGGCGATCCCGAGCGGAGGACCCGTAACGATCCCGAATTTCCGCGTCGTTCTTTCCTTGCTCATACAAAAAGGCTGCTGATGTCCGGCATTCGCGTACCAGATCTCTCCGGTCTTGATGTCGCAATAACTGAAAAACATCGTCACGAACATTCCGCTTTCATTCTCTTCGAGAAGAAGCTGGTTGATCCGGTCGAGCACTTCCGCCGGCGGCTTCTTCTGGGAAGCGAGATTGCGAAGCAAGGTACGGGTGATTACCATGAACATCGCCGCCGAGATCCCCTTCCCCGAAACGTCCGCAATCGCAAAAGCCAGCGTGTTTTCTCCGACAAAAAAGTAATCGAAAAAATCTCCCGCAACGAACTGCGCCGCGTCGTTTTTCCCGTAAAGATCGAATTCCCTACGATCCGGAAAGGTCTTGGGCAGAAGGGACAACTGTATATTTCGCGCTAATTGAAGCTCGCTTTCAACACGCTGGCGGATTGCCGTTTCGCGGGTCAAAGCTTCCATGTAATTTTTAAGATCCCGCGTCATTTTTTTGAAGGATTCCGCAAGATTGCCGATTTCGTTGTTTCCATAATTTTCTTCCAGAGAAACGTTAAAGTCCCCTTTCCCGAGTTGCTCGGCAACGTGAGCAAGCTTAATAATCGGTTTCGCAATCCTGGCAGAAATGATCAAAAGCAGGATTGCCATCAATAAGAACCCAACGCACATACTCGTTCCGAATTTTGCCAATTGCTGCCAAACGGGCTTCATAACCTCATCTTCAGGGACCGTTGCCGCAAAAGACCAGCCGGTACTTGAGATGGGCGCATAGAATACAAAGATCTTTTTAGTTCCTTGAAAATCCTTGATAAGTACGATGCCTTTTCCCCCCGTCGTCATCTTATGCCCGAGAGCTACGAGTTCCGGTCGTTTGATCTTCTCTGCATTAGAAAAGATCGTTTCTTTCATGATGTATTCCGGATTGGGATGGGAAATATACCGGCCTTCGCGACTGATGATCACGAAGGCATTTTGATTTACAAGGCTGTCCTTATTGATAAGTTTGTGAAGATCCTGAACGCGAACATCTACCGTAAGAACCCCTTTGAATTTCTCATTTTCAAAAAATGGTGCAGAAAAAGTACACATAATGATATTGCCGGCGCCTTTATCAAAGTAAGGCTCGGTCCAAACGGGAGCCCTTTTCTTTTTAGGCAGCAGGTACCAATCCCATTGGCGATAGTCATAAGCGTCTTTCGCGATATCAATCTCACGAAAAAGCCCCTTATTTGTCCCGGCGGTTTGGCCCGGCGGTATTGTCTCTAGATTGAAAGTTTTACGGCAAACATAAGGTCCGAAAAGTTTTTTTGAGGGATCAAAGGCATTCTCTTCAAACGCAGCGGCTGATCCGTAAACAAGCGGGTTTCCCGACACATTATTGCGAAGAAGACGGTAGATTTCTTTTTCCGAAACGGCCGTTTTTCCATCCAGAAAAGAAGCCGTGGTCTTTGCAACTTGGGCGGCCACAGAAAAAGCTTCGTTAAATCGCTCAGCATAAAGGGCCGCATGCTCGGTCATGTAGCTGCTCATGCCTTCATAAGCGTGCTTGCGGAACCCATAATAAGCCATTCCCAGCACCATAAGATAAACAGCGAGCAAAGGAACCCCGACGGCAAAACACAGCTCCCATCGAATCGAACGGTATTTAAAAGCCATAGGTTTCCTTTCGAGTCTTTATTTTTTCTGAAACAATCCGCAACCGTCCTGATTGATCGAGTTCACGGTCATGGTATTTACACTCCCGTCGGCACCAACCGCAAAAGCAACATCCGCTTTCGTTTCTTCACCCAGAACAATGCTGGTAAACATGTCTTTATCCCAATGTTTCAACAAGATCTTAAATTTGTCAGGACCAACTGTTATCTCCAGATTATTATCTTTTTTGTCAACCGTGACATCGCCATAAACATCATTGTGGTAAGCCCCGGCGTATTTCTCCAGAACCATCGACGGCACCGGCTGTACGGGTAGTTTAGGCTCTTTGGATTTTTCATCTGCGATCGCCTTCTTTACCTTGGCAAAAGCTTCTCCGCTCCAATCTTTTTTCGGGTTACCGAAATACAGGTCATTAAAATACTGCGGCAACGCCTCGGCCAGATTGTTAGGAATAAGGTTGGTCAGAACCACCATCCCGATCTTTGCATCAGGCCAAAAAGCCACCATCGTGCGATATCCCGTAGTTCCTCCGTCGTGCCAAATCATGGGATAGGGTTTCGTGTCTTGGTAAACCCACGAAGCACAATAAAAGGTCAGAGGCCCCTTTCCAATATTGGCGATCGTTTTGGGAGAGTGGACATAATTGAAATTTTCCGCGCTGATCAATTGTTTCCCCTGAAATTTTCCGTCATTGATCTGAAAGGAGATCCATTTCGCCATATCGAGAACATTGGAGTTGATCCCGCCGGCTGGTCCGTAAATATACATCCATTTCAGGTCTGCCGGCACTGTTTTGACCTCGTTCCCAGCGAAGCTGTGTCCGGTCGCGGCATTCTTGCTTTTTATCAAAGGTTCCACGCCCATCGAACTGTCCTTCATCCCGAGCGGTTTAAAGATCCGTTCCGTGATGTTCTTTTCCCAGCTTTTTCCGGTATGTCTTTCTACGGCTTCCGCGGCGACCAGAAAAAGATTGTTCACGTATGCAAATTCGGAGCGGAAACTTGTGGCAGGCTTGATAAAACGCAGGGAGTGTTTGATGTGTTCACGGTCAAATCCGGCAATGGCTTGAAAATCTCCCGCGTATCCGGGAAGACCGCTATGTTGTTCTAGAAGTTCTTCCATCATGAATTCGCGGGTCACCCACGGATCATACATCTGAAAATCCGGGACATGGTCGATCACTTTGTCTTTCCATTTCACTTTTCCATCATCAACCATCATCGCGACCAGAGCGGCGGTAAAGGCTTTGCTGGTAGACCCGATCTGAAAAATAGTTCTCTCATCGACTGGATCTTTGTTTCCGATCGTTTTAACACCGAACCCCTTCGCGTAAACAATTTTATCATTCTTTACGATGGCGATCGCCATGCCCGGGATCTTCCAGTTCGCCATTTCTTTTTTAGCGTATTCCTCGAAAGCAGGCAGGATTTTCTCAACTTTTTCATCGGTTTGAATCGGGCATTTTTTCGGTACGGGCGTACGCCAAAAGGCATAAATACAAATTCCGGCTACGACAATCAGCAGGATCGTAATGACTTTTTTGTTCAGTAATTTATTCATAACACCTCTCTATCTACGGATGTTTAAGAGCCCAGGGAATGATGGGATACTATCAGAAAACATACTGTTTGGATCCGGAATCGCTTCCATTGACTTCGCAGGATTTGAGATAGCAACAATCAACTCACCGAAATTACGACAATTCCGATCGTGATCAAAATAGTGCCGAGGAGACGCATAGAATCTATCTTTTCTGAAAGAAAAAACCTGGATCCCACAAGCACTAAAATATACTGAATGCTTCCGAGCGGGAAAATAAGGCTTAGGTCCCCCACCGACAACGCCATCAGCCAAAGAACTGTACTTAACGCCATAGTTCCTAGACCGGCCCACGCCAAAGGATGTTTTAAAGTCCCAACTGCAAAACGGACATAGTCTTTGATATGGACAAGGGAATGATGAAGACCGTTTTGATCGACTACTTTTTTGTAAAAAACCTGGCTCACAGCTGCGAACAATTCACAAAGCACAACGAGAAGAATAAGCCAGATCATGAAGCTTCCGGAACTTTTGTTCCATCATCCGTGGTTTTGCTGCGCGAAACAAAATAGATTCCCAATATAATCGTGAAAATCCCGATCCAGCGAAGTGGCGTTACGGTTTCGTGCAAAAAAAGAAAGGCCGCCAGAGGAACCATGATATAGCTGGTGCTGCCGACAGGGACCGCAACGCTTAGATCCAATCTCGAAAGCACCCGCATCCACAAAAAGAAATTGAAAAGGTAGGTTAAAACACCGAGCCAGATCAGAAGGGATCCTATATTCACAATGGCAAAATGAAAAATATGCTCAATACTCAACGGAAAGATTTCAGTCGAGATCACCCCTTTCTTAAATAAGAACGAACTCAGGCTTTCCCCAAAATCCGTGAGCATGATCAACAGGAACAGAGACAATGTGAGTTTTTTCTTGTTATCTGTCATTAATGGCTCCCGCATATTCAAGAATTCCTTGCCCTGTTTCGATATCAGCACGGACCGGATTTAGGACATCCAAGATCCGAAGGTTCGTCTTCTCATTCAGCCGGTCTGTTGTTTCACTATGAGAGAACCTGCCAGGAAACCGACCGGCATCCCAATTCTTTGAAAATCCTCTGAGCCTTTGCGGGGCCTGTTCTCCACAAAGATCCGCTCCCACCAGATGACACGAGCGGGAAAGCTCCTGAAGCCCTTCGAGCAATTCTTCGAGTTTCATTTTTCCATGTTCCCAATCGGATTTACCAGCGGTCATTTCCAGGCAATCTTTATCAATACTGAGATACACATTTTCCCCACGAAGTTCTTTGGCAAGACGTTGGAAAAAATGTTTGACCCCGCGAAGCACCAGGGTTTTAAAATAGAGATCCGAGCCGTAGAAACGGCGACGAAAGTATTTTACGCCTGCCATGCTTGAGGGATAACGCAGCAACACCCGGGACAATTTTCTATCATATGGGAAAAGTCTCACCCGTCCGTTGCACAATTCCCGGAAGGGGATGTTCCAGAATTTTCGTCCCGCAATATCGCTGGCGTCCTGTCCCGCCATCACCACCCCTGATATCCACGGAAGCCGCAAAACCTGTGAGACCCAGTTGCCACAATGGAAATGTGGCCGGTCGTTATACCAATCAGGATGGTTGTCGATCAAAATGAGTTTGACAGGACGCTCGTCCAGCGGCAGCGTCGCGAGAAGAAGATAAGAAACATGATGAAGATCACCCGAACCAAGAAACGTGATCCACGGCTTCGGGTACTTTTCTCGTAAATTCCAGATACTCTTTTCGAGGGACTCCCATGCTTTCTGCTCCGGCCATAATCTAAGCAACTGCTCTTGCTTTCTCAGATCAACAAGCGCATCCATCCGCGACACAACCTGTTCTTGCAACGGCAAGCTTCCGTCCATGTCCAGCCCAAGAATAAACCAAGGGCCACCCGCGGATTTTTTCTTGTTGTTATTCGAATGGATAACCATCAAATCTTCCCAAGCCCTTCCAAGACACGCGCTGGGTAATTTTACTTCCGGTTCATAAGATAAAAATTTTTGAAGTCCGGTTAAAAACCGATGAAATAGCGGAATGCGGTGTTTGAAAAGGATCGCGGACGGAATGAGCTGAGCACCAAGGCTCTTTTTGAGTTTTTCCGCCATCTGTCCGACATGATAAAGTGGAATACCGTTCCGGATGCAAAAGGAAATATTTTCCAACCATGAAAAAAAGAAGAGGCCGTGTTCACTTCCGAGGTGAGGATCCATTCCAAAATATTTATCCAGCAACCGTTCTTTCGTTCTAAAAACAAGATTGAAAGCGAGTAATTTGCCGTTCAAAAGATACAGCACGTATTCTGCCCCCGGAATCTTCGTGCAAATATGCTCGAAGTAAGCTTTGTTTTGGATCCCGAAAACAAGGTCGCTCTTCTTAATGCTTTTCCGGTACAAGCCATAAATCGCATTAATCCACGTCCCAGGCTCAGAGGTCCTCAGGACTTGAATTCCTTGTTTGTTCTTTGTCTGCCGTTTCAAATTTTTTCGGCTGTTCCTAGAAAGACTGCTCAGATATTCCTCCAAAGTTTTAAAAGGAAGCGCTACCTGGGCACAAGGAACACCGTACATTTGCGTGAAGGCGGAAAGCTTCTTGAGAGGAATATTCTGGCCGCTTCGCTCATTGAAATTCACGAAAGCCAAAACGTCTGCATCCGACCCTTTTGCGAATTCTTCAAGCATGCCAAGCGCAAGGTCCCAAGCAGCATCCATGACCGCCCGGGTTTCCTCGCGTTCCCACCCTATTTCTCCCCAGTCACTCTCAAGGACGCTAATACCAAGCACGCGTGGGCAAAGCAACCTTGGAAACCATTTCGAAAAAATCGTCGTCAGACGAGCCATAGCTCCTTCAAGAAATGACGCGACCTCAAATTTTCCGTCAAAAATCGGTAAAATCAGAATGATGCGGCTAGTTTTCCGGACAATCAAAAAATGAAGGTTAAAATTGTCAAAACCTGACCAGGGTAGAAACTTTAGTATTTCAACAGGCTCGGGAAAATGAGGAAAAAGATTCCTTAGTTCTTCAAGCGGGACGTTGTTTAAATCGGCCGTGATTTCACAATTTAATTGCTGCATTGTATTCTCTTTTTGAAAACAGCGCTGCTCTGTGGGAAAACAATTCATGGCATCATCCCTAGGGTCATGAGCTTCATCACTTCTTGTAAATCGCTACATTTTTAGAGGTGAGCGCAAAATCGATATCCTTGGGAAGTGAACAGCGGTAGCGGGACCGCGCGAGCCCTTGGCGGATCCGTTCCCATGCTTCAAACGAGAGCCCGCTTTGTTTGTCCAGTTTCTTGAGAGCTTTTTCTATGATACGAAATTGAAGCGCCGGAGGAAATTTAAGAATGATCGAACGATGGAACTCCACTTTTTTGCCGCAACTTTTTTTGAGCGTTTTTGTCCAGGCTTTTTCTTCAAGCTCCGCGATGAGGGCACTTTCTCCAGCTACGATCACGGGAATACGTGACAGAGCCTCCACGACCCGTGGATTGAAATCACGCTGAAGCCCCGGGATAAGTTCCAGACGGATGCGGTTACGAACGAATCGTGAAGAATCGTTTGTCTTATCCGAACAGAACGGGATGTATTCTTTTGCTAGATAACCTAGCAGTTCTTTTTTGGTGAAAACGAGAAGCGGACGGACCAAAATCAAGCGACCCATCTTGAACTTTTCACGGATTCCCTGGAGACCCCGCAGGCCTGTCCCCTGAAGAACCCGCATAAGCACGGTCTCGGCTTGATCGTCCCGCGTGTGGGCCAACGCGACCACATGGAATTTTTTTACTTGCGTGGTCCGGAGGAAAAAATCGTAGCGCATTTGACGAGCGCATTCTTCGATCGAGGTTTTTGTTCTTTTAGCTTCGCGCTTTACGTTCCCCGTCCCACAATAGAAAGGAACCTTGAATTTCCGGGCCAGTTCTTTAACGAACCGCTCATCTCTTTTTGCAGCGCCGGGCCGGAGTTGATGATTGAAGTGGACAAGTCCCAATTTCCAATGATGTTTTGCAGAAAGCGCTCGCAGGAGACGAAAAAGTGCGATCGAATCCGGTCCACCCGAACAGGCGACGAGGATTTTTTGACCCGTTTTGAAAAAATGCCTGTCCAGGAGATGTGCTTCGAGACGCGAAGGAAGACCTTGCGATCTTTGGGTCATAAGATCCCTTAAGGCGTGGCTTTTTTGTTCCAATAAAGTACTGCCGGGGGCCAGGATTGAACTGGCGACCTAGGGCTTATGAGTCCCTCGCTCTAGCCAACTGAGCTACCCCGGCGTGATAATCTTGAAAAAGAAGAAAATAAAAAAATTAGTCTGAATGAAAATGCCCTGAACCGCGTAGAGCTCGAAACTTTCCCTCACACAACCTGGCGCGAGGGCGGGTATACTAGCACAGCTTCGCGCGAACGCACAAGTACGGTTGCGGACGCAAACAGGAACCCAAAACATTCTTTACAGGACTCACTTCAAGGCGTAAACTGACGACATGAAACGGAAGGTTCCTTCGAAAGTGCCTGTGCACCCCCCGATTGAAAAAGTTCAAGCGGATGCCATTATTTTTGACATCGACAATGTCCTCGTGGATACCCGTCAATCGTATCTTGAGGCTATTCGTAACACCGTAGAGCTCTATCTGACGCACGGTCCCGTTCCTTTTTTCAGTCGTTCAACCGGAGGAAAATTCCCGAGCTTGCTCACCCCCGAGGACGTGGACCAATTCAAGCTCCTGGGCGGACTCAACGACGACTGGGACTGCTGCTATGGCCTGCTCGTCTATCTTCTGTCACTTCCAGTCAAGAACAGAACCCTCGAAGCGCTCAAGAAGTCGGTCGCTATCGAAAAATTCGCCAAAAGTATCAAGCAAAGACCGCTCAAGGTATCCGGAATTACCGCGCTCTTTGGCCGCCCCACAACCGTGACCATCGAAAAAGTGGCCCGGATCTTCCAGGAAGTCTATCTCGGCAAGGACATTTTCCCGCGTTTGACAATGAACAAGATGCGCTATTGGAAAAAACGCGGGCTTATTTACCGCGAAAAACTTGTTTTCAAGCGCCCGATTCTGGAGAAGCTCAAAAATCACGGCTTGAAGCTCGGTATTGCGACCGGCCGACCGTTTTATGAAGCTTCTCACGCGCTCAAGCATTTTGGCATCGCCGATCTCTTTGATGCCATGACAACCATGGATGATGTCAAAAAAGAAGAGCGGGAAAAAAAAGAATCCCTGCGCAAGCCTCATCCTTTTTCTCTCCTCAAAACCGCGCAAGCCCTTGGCGCCAAAAAGAAATTTCTCTACGTGGGCGATCTTCCGGACGACGTTCTGGCCGCGAACCGCGCGAAGTCCTCCATCGCGATCCGTTCCGTCGCTTTTCCAATGCTCGCCGCCAACCCCTTCCAGGCCGCAAAAGAATTAGAGTCCGTTAAACCGGATTTTTCCATCAGGACCCCCGCCGATCTTTGCCGCCTTTTGAAAATCTAACTTTTTTTGATTCTTTGATTGCATTTCGAAAATTGCAAGGTTAAAATTTTTCAGACGTTTAAAAAAATTTTCGCCTTTTTTGAAAAGTCCGATGCCGGGGAGACCATGAAACCATTCGCAGCGGGATTCCTTTTCCTGTGGATCTCTTTTGCATCCGCCTCCTTGTGGGCCCGTTCCAAGGACACTCCGATGACCGCAGATGAATTGGGTTGTCTTCAGAAAATGATCTTTTTCAATGAATGTTCGGGCCGCGTGGAACGAATGGTCACCTGGAATGCTGATGAGGATTTTCCCTCGTTCGGGCTTGGGCATTTTATCTGGTATCCCCAAGGAAAGAAAGGCCCCTATCAGGCCCTGTTCCCGGAATTTCTTTCCTTTCTGGAGGCTCAAAAAACGGAAGTCCCCGCGTGGATCAAAGCCCTGCCGACGCGGGAAGCCCCGTGGCAAAACAGAGAAGAGTTCTTAAACGATCTTTCAAGCGAACGCATGACCACTCTGAAAAATTTCCTGGATCGGACCCAGGGATTTCAAACTCAATTCATTATCCACAGAGTCAAAGGGATCCTTCCCCGGATGTTGGCGGCAATCCCCGAGGAAAAACGCCCGGAAATCGAACTGAAATTCAAAGAGACCGCGGATGCTCCCAAGGGGATGTTCGCTTTGATCGATTATGTGAATTTCAAAGGCGAAGGCGTCCTCGAAACTGAGAGATCCCAAGGACAGGGCTGGGGGCTGCTTCAGGTTTTGGAAGAAATGCGAACCCCCAAAAAAAAAGATGCTGCACTGGAAGAATTCGTCCGGGCGGCAAAAAAGGTTCTTGCGAACAGGGTCCGCAACGCTCCGCCCGAAAAAGATTGCTCCAAACGTCTTGGTGGTTGGAAGACCCGGGTAAAAAATTATCTGAAGATAAAATGTTAGGAAAGAATGGCTTTGCGGAGAAGGATCATCCCGACTCCGATCAAAAGAATGTTTGGGAGCCAAAGACTGATCATAGGTGGCAGGCCGCCGCGTGACGCAAGGGTCTGGGCTATGGCGAAAAGGATATAATAAACACTGGTTGCAGCCATGGAGATCCCAAAACTGATGACTACTTCTCCTCGCTTAACGATCGTCGCGATCGGAATGCCGATAAAAACGAACACCAGGGATCCAAATGCGAATGCAATCCTCTGATGGAAAACCGTCCAGAGATCGCGCCGTTCTTTTTTTCCGGTTTTTTCAGAAACATCTACAAGAATTTCAGCCAGGGTCATGTCTTTTTTCTTTTTGCCCATGGTACGGATATCCTTTTCATCCATCGTCGGAAACTTGTAGGTCTTGAACTGAACGGATTGAATTCCCTTGTCCTGCGATTCTGAAACACTCCCGTTGAAAAGCTGGACCTCAAGTTGTCCGGTATTTGAATCCATCACGATCTTGCCGCTTTCCGCAACGATCGTTCTCACGGGATTTTCCGAATCTACGCCCTCATGGGCCACAATATCTCTCATTTTATTCCCTTCGACGCGTTTCGCGAGAAAAAGGATGCTGGGACTGATCCTCACAAAGCGACCCGGTTCGATCAGCGCCATGGGGTGCTGCATGATCATTCTTTTGGTCGCACGACGTAGTTCATAGCGGGCGGGTGGTCCGACCTGATCATTAAAAACAAACATGAGAATGCTTAGCGCAAAACCCAGAATGAGCGGCGGCATCATAAACCTCAGTGGATGCACTCCAGAGGCTTTCATGGCGCGAAATTCGTTGTGCTGGGAAAAACTCCCGAATACGATCAGGACGCCCGTAAGGAGACTCATCGGCGCGGTATAGCTGACAATGGAGGGTATAATAAGCAGCATCACGTAGAGCGTCTGCACAAACGGAACTCCGCGACCGATGATCATGTCCGCCGCTTTTACAAGATATCCCGCCATAAAAATAAAGCTGAGAACCGTAAAGCAAAGGAGGCACGGCAGAAGCAGTTCTTTCAAAACATAGCGCTGGAGAATTTTCATTTGGGACAATTTCTCGAGGGTTGCGTGCACATGAATGGGCGTATCCTAGTCCCAATTCTTATCAATTTCAAACTTTTTGAAATTGGGGCAGTCCCAATACCAATCAATCGAAGCGCGGCTGAGATTGGGGCTGTCCTGACTACCATTTAGAAAAAGAAGATAAAAGTCAAGGCCGTCCTTGTCAACTATTTTAGAAAAGAATAGCGGACAAAGATAGAAGTCACCTTCACCTTTGTCAAGACACGTAGGGCGGCGTGAGGTGTACGGGGGACAAACTAATCACCGTTATATTTCCCCAACCCAGAAGAACGAACATAGTTTATGAATTCTTCCGGCGCAACAAAACCATTCATGCGAAGGCTTGGAACCTCCAGCCCCTTCTCATCCAGAAAAATAATCGTTGGAACACCGAATATATCAAACCGGCGTATTGCCTCGCGGATCTCGTCCCTATCCGCGGAAGTGGCGTTAACTTTGATCTTGCGAAAATGTTGTAGTGTTTTGACGACCCTTGGATCCGAATACGTGAACTGATCGAGCTCGTGGCACGGAATGCACCAGTCTGCATAAAAATCGAGGATCACCGACTGTCCCGAAGCCCTAGCCTCTTCAAGAATGCCGGCGTGATATTTCTCCCACACAATTTCACTTTTAGGTGTAAAAAAGAAGAAAAGACCGATCGCTACGGCGAGGGCCCCCAGAATCCACTGAAAAGCAAAAAATCTTTTCGCAAGCCGGGCGGAGCGTTCGATCCACCCGAGGTAAAGACCGCCCGCGACGAATGCTCCCGGCACAATCCATTTCACAAACGGCCATTTATAGGCGATCGCAATATAAAATATCCCGAACGTCAGAAGCACCACGCCCATCAGGCGCTCGAACCAGACAAGCCACACCCCCGACTTTGGCAGTTTCGAGAGAAGTCCGGAATAGGTTCCGAGCACAAGGTAAGGGAATCCGAGCCCGAGTGCCATGACGAAGAAAATTGAAAATCCGAAAATCATGTCCTGTTGTACGCTTACGAATGTCAAAAGCGCCAGGACTGCGGGTCCCATGCACGGTGCCGCGATAATCCCCACCAAAAGCCCGGAAACAAAAAAGCTGAAGAGAGCGCCTTTGGCCGACCCTTGATAAGACGGCATCAGCCACGAAGGCAGTCGGAATTGATAAAGTCCGAGCATGCTAAGTGCAAGGCCTGCGACCAAAATCCCGGTCGTGAGTTGTACCCAAAAATTCTGGAGCCATTCGCCAAAAAAACTCCCGGTCATAGCCGCCGCAAGTCCGAGGACGCTATACATGATTACCATGCCGAGCACATACGCCAGGGCTTTCATGAACGCGCGGCCGCGCGGTTCATGCTTTGACCCCCTGAAAAGCGAGACCGTGATTGATAGCATGGGATAGACACACGGCGTGAGGTTCAGGCCGAGCCCCAGGAAAAACACGCTTATAAAAATAAACGGCGACTGGCTAAGTTCGGTCATTGTTATTTAATCCTACATTGTTCAAACGCAACGCAAATGAAAACCCTACGCACCACGTGCCACGTGGCCTATTGATCGTGGACCGTGGCTTACATATTTTTTAAAATAAACTCGTTGGAAAATCGGTTTTGGGAGCGCTTTTCTTCCGGAGAAATTCTCCGGTCACCTGCTTCCAATTCACCGGGATTTCGTAGGTCTTAAAATCCCAGGTCGAAGTAAAATAGATCTTTCCTTCCCGGCAACCGTATTCGTAGACATTTTTCGTCAGGCGCACGTCATCCATGCAATATTTCTTGAGTTCTTCCATCCGGCCTTCCTTAAAGAGCACCAGGGCTTCCGCTCCGTCGCCGGACTTCCCCTCCTTGACCGTTGCACGCGCTACGCTGTCAAGACTCGCCCGGTGGCCGCGCGCCTTTTCGATATCATCCAGAAGATCGAGAACGGGAAATTGGTCGACCATTTTGAAAAGATACGGCTGAAGCACCTGCATATCAAACCGTCGAATGTTGAACCCAACGAGAAGGTCCGCGGTCTGGAGCCGCTGGTCGAATCGCATCATGTCTTTTTCCTCGTAGGAGGCATATTCACCCGTCAGGTAGTCGTACACGCAAACCACCGAGACCTTAAGTTTCGAGAGGCTCATAGCTTTGGTTTTTCCTATTTCCTTGAACGATTTTTGCGTCTCAACGTCCAACACGAGGATATTTTTACGTTCTTCCATAAATCCTTTTGATTAATAGTTATCAACCGCGCTTGGGTTTCAACGTATAATCCGAAAACGCTCGATCCGGATCGTTTTGGGGATCATAGATGCTTGCTCGATAAAAATAAGCTGCTGATGACGAAAGTTGCTACGTATTTTTTAAAAACATCTAGCTGCTTCTTCATCTCCATTCCTTATCCTATCCCTAGTCTTCTAGATCAATTCCCTCAGATCACGGATCACGGTCACGAAATTCCGGTGGTCTTTTGTTAAAGTTGCGTGACGGTCCGAACGGTCGAGCCAGATGGCCCTGATACCGGCCAGATGCGCGCCGCGGACATCGTCTTCCAGACTATCGCCCACATGAATGGCCTCACCCGCCGGGACATGCGCTTTTTTTAAGGCTTCCTTAAAGATCTTCGGGTTAGGTTTGGCCGAGCCGAAGATCGCCGAGATGACTTTAAAGTCAAAATACCGGTCGATCCCGAGACCTTCACATAATTTCAAAAGGCGGCTGTCCCAATTCGATACCATTCCAAGGATAAATTTTTGCTTTTTAAGCGACCGGAGTACTTCCTCGACTTCCGGATAAAGCTTCCAGACCCCGGGCTCTGCGAAAAGATCATGCAGTTCATCAAAAAAAGGATCGAACGCCTTAAGCCCTTTGAAATTTTTGAAAACCGCTGTCACGATCTTGCGCCAGAATTCTTTTTCGACCTTCTCGTCCGAATGACTCCTGAGATCTCCGATTCCGTCATGCTCGCTCCAGACGCGGCGAAACGCGGCTTCAATTTCCTCAATCCCTACACGACAGCCATGCTGTGCCGCAACAGCACTGTAATGATGGCCCACGGATGGAAACGGACGAAAAAGCGTCCCCCCTGCGTCAAAAAAGATCGCCCGGGTTCCCGTGGGAACCCTACTGATTCTGACCACTCGTATCCTCCCCGCCACCTCCACCCCCGAATTTCTGCATGATCATTTGCCCCAGTGCGGGCAGGGCTTGCGCAATACCACCCTGATCCTGGGCATTCGGATCCTGTCCCATCGCAGCCGCAGTCTGTGGATTCGTGGAAAGGGCGTTTCCCATCGAAGGCATCCCAAACGAGGGACCGCCTCCTTTTTCCGGGGCCTTGCGCTTGGCGTCCACACTGTGAAGAGCTTCTTGAATATCCGGATTGCCATAGTCAAACTCGCGGGCCTTGAGATAAGCCTCCTTAGCTTCTTCAAAAAAGCCCTGTTCCTCATAGACCGACCCGATTTGGAGCCAGGAAGCACACAACAGATAAGTGTCCTGCTCCGGATCACAAAGCCGGATCGCTTTCTTGAGTTCTTCGCGCGCGCGTTCCATCTGAGCAAGCCGTTTGTAGACGACCCCAAGGTTGTAATGCGCGACCTTGTCCTCCGAACGGATCATCAGAACTTTTTCAAGCGCATCCCGGCTTTTCACGAGCCATTCGAGGGACTGCTTTCCCTTTTGAGTACGCGTCCGGTCAAAGAGTGTGGCGTAGACTGTCGAGAGCCGATAATAAAGATCCGCGTTACCCGGTTCCATGCCAAGTCTCGCCTTGAGTTCCCGTTCCATACCGACAAGTTCCACGTCGGTTTTCCCGGAAAGATTTTCACCGATCGAACCCCGCACATCACTGGGGTCTTCGGGTTCTTCATTTTCATAGGCATAGGCCGGAAGTAGAGCGAAATGGAAGGCCAAGAGAATAAGGAAATAAAACAGGCTGCGCTTAAAAACCATGGAATTTCTCAAGCCCCGCAGGAGGACCGGAAAGTTTGACGCGTGCGATGCGACGAATGAGAAGACGGTGCTCTTCCCCTTCCACATAATCAATATTCACAACCTGCCCGGCACGAAGCTCTTTGAGTTTATCAAAACCACTCAGACCCGTTTGATTATCAATATAAAAGGTAAGATGATGGATTTCCTCTGTCGCAGGATGGCGGAAATCCACGTCAACGCTAGAGCCGTCTTCCGCGACCTTCGCCACATGTGCGGAAAGTGTTTTCATCACCGGCTCCGCGGCGTGAAGGCAGTAAGCTACCATCAAGAATGCGAAAAGAAAAAGGAAGAAGCGTCTAAACACAGGCTTTGATAAATCCAAGGATTTTTTCATAATCCGGGTGCTCGGTGATCTCTTTGACGTATTCGACATATTGCACCTTGTTATCCGGCCCGAGCACGAAAACGGCGCGGGAGAGAAGTTGCAATTCCTTGATGAGAACGCCGTAAGCCCGCCCGAATGCGTGTTCCTGATAATCGGAAAGCATTTGAACTTTGTCGGCTCCCGCAAGACCGCACCATCTCCCTTGAGCGAACGGGAGATCCATACTGACGGTGATGACTGCCGTATTTTCCGGAAACCTGGAGGCTTCTTGATTGAATCGCTTCGTCTGAAGATCACAAACGGACGTATCGATCGAAGGCACAACGCTGACGAGCCGGGTCTTCCCCCTGGAATCAGCCAAAGTCACAGGCTTCAGACTCGTATCGATAAGTTTGAAATCCGGAGCTTTGTCTCCTACTTTAAGTTCCGGTCCGATCAATGTCAACGGATTGCCTTTAAAAGTCACTGCGTTTTTTCGCTCTTGCGCCATGGGATGTTCCTCCTAAAAAAATAGCTTAGGAATTCTTTTTGCGGGTTTTGGAATAGTTGGCAGAAACGATCGTGTGAATACCCCCACGCACGAAGAAGTCGGCTTCGATCGACATGTGACGAGGCCTTACGGCTTTCACGAGATCATCCAGAATCTTGTTCGTAACTGCTTCATGGAACGCGCCTTCGTTCCGATAGCTCCAGAAGTAGAGCTTGAGGCTTTTCAGTTCCACGCAGAATTCGTCGGGGACGTACGAAATGCGGATCGTCGCAAAATCCGGCTGACCGGTCTTGGGACAAAGGCAGGTGAATTCTGGACAATCTATCTCAATAGTATAATCCCGGCGAGAATATGGATTCTTGAAAATTTCGAGTTTCTTTGAAGGCTGCGCTGGCATAGGCGAGGATTATACCATTCTTGTTTGAGATTTTCTTCAATAATGGTGACAAGGATGGCCCTAATTTCAGTTTTCCTGAAATTGAAAGGTATTGGGACCAAAAAGAAGGCTATTTCGTGATAACGAAAATAGCGTTCTGAGCGAAGAGATTCGGAAGCACGCGAACCTGCCCTTGAGAATCGAGAAAATACGAGGAAAGAATTTTGTAACCCTTTACCGCACAAAAGGACTTGAAATCCTTGATGGAGAGAAAACGCAAATTCGGTGTGCTGTACCATTCGTACGGAAGCGATGAAACGATGGGTGCCCGGCCGCCAAAAAACATCAGAATGCGCGCTTCAAGATGCGCAAAATTCGGAAAACCGATGATGACCTTCTTCCCCACCCGGAGAGCTTCGAAGATCACCGTCTCGACCTTTTTCGCTTCCTGCAAACTTTGGTTCAGGATCACGTAGTCGAACGACTGGTCAGGATAATAAGGAAGCCCGCTATCGATATCGCTGTGGAAAACGCTCAGCCCCTTTTCGACGCAGGCGTGAATGGCGTCATTGTTGAGTTCGACACCCTGGGCCTTCGCACCCCGCTGCTCGGCAAGCAGGTGCAAAAGATCACCATTCCCGCACCCAAGATCAAGTACGCTGGAGCCCGGCTCGACAATTTCACAGATGATTTTATGATCTAATTTATCTTTAATAGGTAACATGATGTCCTCTGACCCTTTTTCACCACTTTTTCTTGGCAAGAAAGTGCTTGATGAGATGGGACTGTTTTTCGCCTTCGGCCTCGATAAGGAATGAATCATGGCCGTAGTCCGCATCAATCTCACAATAGGTCGCGTCAATATGCCGCATCTTAAGCTGGCGTACCATGTCCTGGGACTGCGCGGACGGATACAACCAATCGGATTTGAACGCGATCAATAAAAACCGCGCATCGGGAAGGCCTTTCTCCGGGATCCATTTTCCGTCTGAAAGATCGAAATAATCCATGGCCTTCGTGATGTAAAGGTATGAGTTAGCATCAAAGCGCTTTACAAAGGCCTGTCCCCGGTATTGAAGA
>Ga0265297_10002841_pt1 | contig 33448 bp, 33 predicted proteins | sample Munlanlwell13791_FD_192502 | JGI IMG/M metagenome (GOLD analysis project Ga0265297, IMG submission 192502) | Leachate microbial communities from a municipal landfill in Southern Ontario, Canada - Leachate well 137-91 | ecosystem: Engineered > Solid waste > Landfill > Unclassified | place...
TCAAGATCTGCGAGGAACCCCACTTCCCCCCAGTTGATACCCAGGACGGGGATGGGCTTATTCAATGACTGGATCGTTCGCAGGATCGTACCATCTCCTCCGATAATGATAATCACATCTGCATCGGTTTTGAAAAGTGCAGTTCCTTTCACACCAAGAGCCGATGCAGTGTCGTTATCAAATACTGCCGTTGAGCCCGCATCGAGCAGAACATCCCGGATTGACCGGGCAAACGCAAGTGCTTCCCGGTTATCAATTCGTGAAACAATCACTGATTTCATTAACGGTCACCTCAGGTATTCGATAACCTTGTGGTGCAGGACCCCGTTCGTGGCAACAACACACCTGCCGATGGTCACTTCGTTGGGAAAGTGAATCTGGTTACCATTCAGATCCGTAACCTTCCCACCGGCTTCCGTGCAGACAAGCATACCGGCAGCCGCATCGGTAACCCGCAGGGTTCCCCGCAGGTCAATAAACCCGTCGATTCTTCCGCATCCCACGTAACACAGTTCAAGGGCAGAAGCCCCCAAGAGACGCCAACGACGGATTTTCTGTCCAAGCTGCATGACACGGGTGGGATCGAATTTCCGGCCATAGACACTCATTGCACATTCGTCAAGGTTGGATACACCCGAGACATTGATTGCCTTGCCATCACACCGCGCATAGTTCCCTTTTTCTGCCGTGAACGTCTCGCCGCTCGAAAGATTGCGGACATACGCTTTCTGGACAATTCCTTCCGTTGCATATGCAATTGACAGTGCATAAAAGGGAATTCCGGCAACAGCATTGAACGTCCCGTCAACCGGATCAAGAAATATTGTACCCTCATCACCATCAAAGGGGACCTTGCCGGCTTCTTCGCTGATGAGAAGTGAACAGAGAGGCGTTTCCTTCAGGAACCGGATAACACAATCTTCTGCGATCTGGTCGATCAATTTGGTTGGCGTGAGATCGGCACCCATCTTTACCGTTTTACCGCCATCAGCAGTTCCAACAAGTGTACCAATGCTATTTTCGACCATTTCCGCCATCTGGTTGCATGCAGAGAAAAAATCGTTTTTCATGATTTTCCAAAATTCCCTTTCTCAACGTTGTATTTATGTAATGCAACAGAGATAAATTACTAACGCGCTTATTATTGTGAGATATTCCAGGTGTAACCAATGAAGGAACAGACAGAAATCGGAAAGATTAAGGAAGGCAGGTATATTGTTATCGAAGAAGAACCGTGCAAGGTTGTTGGTATTGCCACATCAAAACCGGGAAAACACGGCGCGGCGAAGGCCCGCATTGATGCTGTCGGCATTTTTGACGGCGTCAAGAGATCCATTGTCCAGCCGGTGTCAGCAAAAACCTATGTGCCGGTAGTTGAACGCAAGAGCGGGCAGGTGCTTTCCATTGCCGGCAGCACGGCACAACTCATGGATATGAAAGACTTCACCAACTTTGAGATCCCGATTCCCGATGAAAAGAAAGGCACAATCGAAGTGGGAAAAGAATACATGTATATTGAATCAATGGGCAAGAAGAAATTCGATTAAAATTTACCGTAAATTTCCCGTTGTATCTTTTTTCCCTTATTCCCAACACGAAATTTTGTTAATAAACAGATACAGTAATCACGAATAATGGTTGATTCTTCTGACCGCTATTGACCAAAATGTTTTTCTTGATTAATATTTCCCTATATAACGGGTTGGAATTTTTATTGAAAGAGAATATGAATCCAGGGACTGGGTTGTAATAATAAAATAATAATTCCGTTGCCCTTCATAGAACTTTTCCGTCCATGGACGGGGATCAACGGCAACGAAATCCGGATCCATTGTTTCCTTCTGATGGGGACGAAGAGTCTTTTCCGCTTCAACATCCTTGTAAATACCTTTCCATAAATCCAGGTTAATTCCCCCCGGAGGAGTGATCGTTCTTACAATCCGGTTCGGATCATCCCCATCCATAACCTGAATCGTAAACTGAGGCCCTGCTGTTGAATAGGATCCTGATATTCCGCTGTGACTGTAGGATACTCCCTCACTTCCCTCAGTGGGGGTAACAGTAACAACATCTTCCTTTGCAGGTTTTAGTTCTCCGGTAGGATTCAAGGTATATTCAAGTTCCCAGTAGGGGAACGGGATGTACATAATTTTTGTTGTCCCACCACCGCCAGTTGACGATGAAATCGTGGCAAATGTAGTCATACTTGTATTGAGTGTCGTTGCATTGATTCTCGTACCGGACAGAGTTGATTTGTTTGTCGACAGGCCATAAGTCGAGGGATCTACAAATTCCACTGACTGAGCTGCTTTCGGGTTCCAGGTTGGGACAGGTGTTGGTGAAGTTGTGGGTACCGGAGTTGCTGTTGTCATGTGACTTTGTATGTATTCACTCGGGCTCTGTGCCGGAATATCGGTGACCGGTTGCGTTGTTGTAGGGACCGTAATACCCATATCTATGGGCTGGCCTGTTGCAAGTGGTTTTATCACAAGTGCAATGACGAGTACGATTACCAGTGCCGCCACGATATACATTATATCTTTTTTATCCATGACAAACCGTGTACCTGTTAATGTATGTCTTTATTCAAATAATGATATAAGATTACCATAAGTATTCTCATCAATCTTGTGAGCATGCCATACAAATTTTTTCCCATTCCGGAAATTATTGGCCGGGGGTAATCAGTTATTAAACACACAAGAAAATATACCGTGATGCAAATGAACCCGCATGACGGTCCGTCTCATAAATACGATATGAAAGGACATATCTGCTTCGCATTGGCTGAAAAAAATTCGCAAATTGCGAAAAACCCGATCCGGGATACAGAGAAAATATTTATACCATGAAATCCTTTAAACAAACAGGGATACTGGTCAAGGCCAGTGTCCGTATGTAACGAAGGTGAAGTAATGAATTCCTTAAAAAATAATGACGAGGGATTCACCGGCCTTGAGGCAGCGATTGTGCTGATCGCATTCGTTGTCGTCGCGGCGGTGTTCTCTTATGTGGTACTCGGCGCCGGGTTCTTTACAACCCAGAAAGCGCAGGAGACCGTGCACACGAGTGTCGGACAGGCAACCTCTGCTGTTGAACTATCCGGGCCGGTCATGGTACAGGCAAATGGCGCCAGCAATTCTGTTAAGAACGTCTCGTTCTACCTGCAGCTTGCAGCCGGTGGAAATGCTGTTGATATATCCAAGATCGGGTACACGGTAAGTACCTCAAAGATGGTCAAGACCGTCCAGGGAGATAGTCCCTATGTAGCTATTTCCTGGGTAAAGCAGATCTCCTCAGGTAACCTGCTTGACCCACGTGAAATGGTACTTATCGATCTTGACACAGCGGGAATGGGATTTACCTCTGATTACCTCGCGGTTAATGACAAGATGATCGTTGAAGTGAAGCCCCCCATTGGTGCAGCACTCCCCATCCAGCGGACGATCCCGGCAGCACTGAACACGCCTAACTGGTATGAGGTCTATTAAGGAGGGTGAAAGAGATGAAAAACATATACTCAGAAGATGCATTCACCGGCCTTGAAGCAGCAATCGTCCTTATCGCATTCGTGGTGGTTGCGGCCGTGTTCTCGTATGTCGTACTCGGCGCAGGGTTCTTCACAACCCAGACTGCACAGGCAACCGTGCACACCGGTGTCGCACAGGCAAGCTCAAGTCTTGAGATTGTCGGTAACGTTATGGGAGTTGCAGTTAATACAGCGCCAACCCGGCTCACCTACATCAACACAAGCGTTGCTCTAACCGCTGGCGGTACTGCAATGGATCTCCAGCAGATGGTCATTTCATACTCCGATACCGCTGGAGGCAGGAATCCGAATATCAGTTTTACTTCCTCCGGTATGAACTCGTGTACGGGTGTGTTTACGGACCAAACAACTCTTGACGCCCAGCACTGGTGTGTTTCCCAGAAGATTAACGATTTGAACCCAACCAGCAACAATGACCTGCTTGAACCAAACGAGATCTGGGTCATTTCAATAGGAATGCCCTCCACAGCGAAAGTTAACCAGAAGATTACCGTTAACTTACAGCCCGCTGTTGGTGCAGTCCTCCCGATCACGAGGACTATCCCTGGTGCGATCAACCCCGTTCAGGCAATCTACTAATCTTCTCTCTTTTTTCCGGTTCTTATTCCGGTTCCAGTCAATTGCTATTCCAATAACAGAGTCCTGCTGGATAGTAACACATTGATATGAATGGAAAAAAGGCACGCAGTTCTTTTATTAACTATTTCATATCGCATTCTGCGTTTCTTTAACAGTAAGAATGTTTATTAATTACGAATGTAATATAACGATTGGATATTTTATGGCGGTTAACCAGTCACAGGTAGACCATATCATCACTGCCGCTTCCGAAGACGACCCGGAAGTCAAGCTCCAGAACCTCGAGCGGGAGGTCGACCTGATAAAGACATCCATCAAGCGTCTCCTCATGGACATCCGTGAGCGGATGAACGAGATGGAAAATCCCTTCACTATTGTTGCAACACCCGGAGGTGCCGGTGCTGCCACGGGAACTTCTGAAGCGGATGAAGCCCGTAATTCCGCTCTCGAAGCACGCGAAGCCGCACTGGATGCCCGTGAGACACAGCTTGACGTGACAAAATCAAAGATGGAAGAAGAGGAGAAGAAAGAAGAGGTTTCCGCCAAAACCGAACCAGTTCCCCCAGAGGAAAAGAAACTCCTCGACGAACAGATGCTTGCTGCATTACGCTCACAGATCGGCATGCCCCCCAAACCCTCCCATGCCGGGCTTTCATCAGCAAATGATAAGGCACTGAACGAAAAACTCCGGCTCCAGAAAGTCTACAAACTCTTCAAATGGACTCACAATTCCGTCAGGAAATTCGGCCACGACCGGCTTGAGATCATGCTGCAGTCCTATCGTGTCATGGGATATATCTCCAGGGAGTCCTGCGACGAGATCCGCGAGATCTCCCGGCTGATGCCGGCTAATCTTGGAGAGGAGCACGAAGTCGGCCCGGATGAGTTCGTATCCGAGCTGTACGCCCTCAACCGGATCCTCACCCCCAATGATACATCCCTTGACCAGGATATGATTGAAGTCATGATGGAGCAGCGGCAGCAGATGCCCCTTACCATCGGACGGAAACAGGAAGACCGGATCGATCTCTCCGGTATTTCATTAAACGAGAAGAAATCATCGGCAAAGAACAAAGAAAAAGATGAAGAATGGATGAACCTTCCGGACAGGATATAACCAATGTCTGCCGAGACCTTCACCACCGCGATGTTCCTGATAACTGCTGTAATAGCTGCCGGTGTGTTGATCAACGCGGTTTTTCCGGTGGTCTACCAGATGGCCGGAACATTTGCTTCATCCACTCATGCATCTGATGAGCGTCTCAGGACCGACTTTAAAATTATCTCTACCATTACGCGGGACGGTTACCCAAATTATGCGGAAGTATGGCTGAAAAATATTGGCAGTTCCCGGATTCCCGTCAGTGACATAACGAACCGATCAGATGTGCTCTGTGGTCTCGTGGGTGAATATGAACGACTTTCATGGGCCAATGATGATTGGGACGTAGCACTCTATGATTCCAGTAATCCAAACTACTGGGATCCCGGTGAGACTATCAAGATTACCGCTTATTGTCCGGAGATTCCCGACAAAGGCACAGACGGGACTGTTTATTTCCAGCTCACCTTGCCTGGGGGCGTCTGGCGATCTGCTGAATTCACCGCGAGTAAATAACATATGGCCGTTGCAGAGATTATCGGGGCTGCGATTGGAGTACTTCTCCTTGTTGTAGTAGCATATCTGCTTGTCGGGGGAACACTCACTGCTGCGGAGACGATGGCAACGGCTCAGAAAGATATTACTTTGCTGCATGAAACGCGACTGAGAACCAGTATCAATATTTCCTACTATGCTTTTGAGGGGGCGGATAAGCTAAAATTCAATATAACAAATAATGGAAATGAGATGGTTTCCGACTTGCCCCAAATGGATGTTTTTTCATTTGATGAGACAAATGGATATACACACTACACGTATGATAGTTATGATCTGGGCAATCCCGGGAATTGGTCTGTTGCCGGGTTTGAGAATGATTACATACATGCAAAAGAATTGGACCCGGGAGTAACAATGAGTGTTAATATAACGTATTCGACTAAACCGACCAGCATTCAGGTCACGACCAGCAACGGGGTTTCTGCTGTATCGATAGTAAACCAGTAAGGAGATATACATGGCATCAATGTCTGATCTGATGGGGGGCGAGGACCGGCAGATTATCTCTACCGGCAACTCGGAACTCGACAAGAAAATAGCCGATGGCCTTCCCCTTGAATCACTCACTCTCATAGAAGGTGAGAACGATACCGGGAAGAGTGTGCTTACCCAGCAGATCATCTGGGGCGCCATGAAACAGGGACTATCCGTCGATCTCTTCACAACAGAGAGCACAAGCAAGAGTTTCATCAAGCAGATGGAGTCCATGAGCCTTGACATCTCCGAGTATTTTGCCTGGGGATACCTCAAGGTGTTCCCCCTCCACGTTGTCGGTTTCGAATGGAAAAAAGAGGAGATGGATGGGATCCTCTCTCATCTCGTTACCCACATCCAGAACAGCAAGTCGCAGGTTATCATAGTCGATTCCCTCACCCTGTTCACGGAATATGCCCAGACCGATACGATCCTTACGTTCTTCACGAACTGTAAGTCTCTCGTGGACCATGGCAAGACAATTCTTGTCACCCTCCATACGTATGCATTTGAGGAGGACACCCTCGTCCGCATCAGGTCCATCTGCGATGCCCACCTGAATATGAAAAAAGCCCTTGTCGGTGACAAGTACGTCATGGTGATGGAAGTCATCAAAGTACGGGGAGCACGCAAGACTACCGGGAACCTTGTAAGTTTTGAAGTACATCCGGGATACGGTATGAAGATCATCCCGATGAGCTACGCGAAGGTCTGATATGGGCACGTTATCCGTTGCAGTCAATCTTCCGTTCAAGCCGGAAGTTATTGATACCAACATCGATTTTTACAATGATATCGAGTCCAGTGCGCTGTACAAGATGCTCCCGGCCAATGCCAAGGAATACGTTAAGGCAAGCCCGCACCTCCTGGAATATCTCCACACGTTCCCGGTAAATACGTACGGCATCCCGCTCTTCCTTTCGGAATTGAAAAAAGATCTCCGTACAATGAAGAGTCCCAATATCATCTACCCGGTGAATGAGACCACATTTATCCATATTCTTCCCGACCCGGATGACGTCAGGAATTTCTATATCCCCATCGAGCCCTCGTTCCTCCACAGCGTAAACCAGATGTTACCGGTCATTGAGACAAAACTCATCGATCTCATCGATGCGCTTGAGGAAGATCCCATCAGTGACAAGGAACGGGCGGAAGTCATCAAGAAGATGCTTGCAAGCGTGTCTGTGATAAAACCAAAAAATATGGATCTGGCACAACTAACCGGAGGAGGACCGACCCAGCAGGATTTCAAATCAAAGATTACGACATTCCTCAACACCGATTTCACGGCAAAGGACAAGATGGGGAAGGTTAAGAAAAAACACCAGATCCCCCTCACACCTGACGGGAAGGTAATCCTGACGGACCAGGAATACCGGGCCATCGAATACCTGCTGATCCGGGATAAGATCGATATGGGGGTCTTAAAACCCTTTCTTTCCGACTCGTATATTGAAGATATATCCTGTGACGGTGTAGGCCCGATCTTTATCGAGCACAAGATCTTCAAAGGCTTAAAATCCGTTATCGAATTCAAGGTCTCCAGCGAACTTGACGAGTTTGTCGTCAAGATGGCGGAACGGATCAAGCGGCCGATTACCTACCGGAATCCGATCGTTGACGCTACCCTGCTGGACGGGTCCCGTATCAACATAGTGTACGGAACGGCCATCAGCAAGCATGGCAGCAACTTCAGTATCCGTAAGGTGAACGAGGTTCCCTTAAGCATCCTCAATATTGTTGAGAGCAACGGTATTGACTACGTGGCTGCTGCATACATCTGGATCTGCGTTGAGTACGGGATGTCGCTCTTCGTATCCGGTGAAACGGCAAGCGGCAAGACAACGCTCCTCAACGCGATCACGACATTCATACCACCTGAGAACAAGATCGTCACCATTGAGGATACACCGGAACTGAATGTACCTCACCGGAACTGGGTGCGGGAAGTTGCGCTTGCCAAGGGGAGGGGGGAAGGAGGAGGCGAAGCCGGAGAGGTTTCGATGTTCGACCTCTTAAAGGCGGCACTCCGTCAGCGCCCGAACCAGATCCTTGTTGGTGAAATCCGTGGGGTCGAGGGAGCCGTTGCTTTTGGTGCCATGCAGACCGGTCACCCGGTGATGAGCACATTCCACGCGGCATCGGTTGAAAAACTGATCCAGCGTCTCTGCGGTGACCCGATCAATATCCCGAAAACCTATGTGGATAACCTCAACCTTGTTATCATCCAGAGTGCGGTAAAACGCCCGGATGGCCAGCTCGTCCGGCGGATGATCAGCTGCAACGAACTTGTCGGGTATAACCCGGAGACCCAGGGGTTCACCTTCGTGCAGATGTTTGGCTGGGAGCCCGTGTCGGATACTTTTGTCTGGACGGGAAAAGGAAGTTCATACTTACTTGAAAACAAGATTGCCACGATGCTGGGATTACCGGACAGCAGAAAAGCGGAAATTTATCTTGAAGTTGAGAAACGGGCAAAGATCCTTGAACGGCTCCACAAGGCCGGCTATACCAAGTTCTGGGACCTGTTCCACATGCTGACCAAGATCAAGAAACAGGGGCTCCTGACCATTGGTGCCTGATATGGCTGAACCGGAACCCGACCTGACACCCACTAAAGAAGGTAAACCGCTTCCGTTCGCTTCCACTATCAAAAGCATCAAAGAGAAGGTTGCGCAGATCACGGAAGACAAGAAGATGAGTTCCGACCTCCTCTTCATGAATACCTACATGACCTCGCTTGCCCTTGCCAACGCATCCCGTCCCGAAATTTTTACGTTTGCTGCCAACAGGTCGGAGTATATTTCGTCCAGGTACATTGCCAGAGTGGACATGTTTGTCAAGAAATGGGGATACAGTTATGCCGAGGGATTATCCATTGTTGCTGATCGGACCAAAAATGTTATTCTCAAGAGCATGCTGGACCGGTACGCCAATGCAATTGATTCGGGTGTCCCGGACGATGATTTCCTGAAGAATGAATTATCCACCGTAAGGAGTGTCTACCGGAGCCAGGTCGAGGCGGGCCTGGAGATGGTCCAGAAATGGGGAGATGCTTATGTTGCCATGCTCCTGTCGGCAACGGTCATTGCCGTCACCCTCATGATCTCGATTGCCATCTACTCTCCCGCGGGAATTGATACCACGCTGAACGTGGGATATGCCATCATCCTTGCCATTGGTGTTTTTGGCAACGGGCTCATGTACCAGTCCATGCCGGATGATCCTAAATCGCACGGCCTGACCCATTACCGCTCCAAGGAGCAGCAGACCATCTACGCGATGGAAAGGATCATCATACCGCTGGTCATTGTCGCAATCGTCGTCCTTGGGCTCCTCGGAGTCAGTGCAGGCTTGATCTATGTCCTTATCGGCATCCTGCTGGCGCCTGTCGGTATCATCGGGTTCATTGATGATGCGAATATTACTTTGCGTGACACCGATTTTTCGACATTCATCCGGAGTTTCGGTGCCGTCATGGGTGGGCAGGGCACTACGGCCGTATATGCTCTCAACATTATTGATAAAAAATCCCTTCCGTCACTCGGGCCCCTTGTGAACGCAGTCTATTCCAAGATGAACATTGGACTTGACGACAAGCAGGTCTGGGACAAGTTTATTGGCGAGTCCGGGAGCAATCTCATCTACAAATACCTCAACATTTACCTTGATACTATTACCCTTGGCGGCCCCCCGGATGCGATCGGCACCGTTGTTGGATCCTCCATGCTGGAACAGACCCTCCTGCGGGAGAAGAAAGACATGCATGCCCGCAGTTTCATCATCCTGCTCGTGGCAATGCATATCGCCATGATCGGCATATTTGTTGTACTGTACCGGATCATGGTTGTCCTCACAGGATCGGTTACAGAGATGATGGCAAATTTCGCCAATCAATCTGCTGCCGCGGGAGCTTCAGGTGGCAGCAGCATGGGAGGGGTCTCGGCAGGGTCGGTCCTTGGGGGGGGTATGGGCATGTTCACCAATTTCCCTGAAAAAGAGGTGGGTGCCTTTGTGGTAATTTCCTTAACCATCATCACGATTTCCAATATCCTCGCAGCAAAGATTTTTGGGGGCGGGGATCGGTATATGTTTTATTTCTACGGCGCCATATTCTGTACACTGACCGGTCTTGTACTGCTGGTTGCCCCAATCGGCGTGGGGATATTCTTCAGTCCCGAGGGACTCAAGGCAATGGCTTCACAGGGAGTGGGTGGTGGTTAAAATGAAGGATAGTGTTCGCAGGATCGTGATGTTGTGCACCATTCTTACCTTTGGTCTTATCCTCATCTTCTGGAATGTTACCATTGTGACTCTTTTCGTCATGATGTTCGTTCTTGTTATCGTGCTGTCATTCCTCCTTGGCATTGTAACTGTCACGGAGATCAGGACAGCACTTGCCACTATCAAATTTTCCAGAAAACCTGCTACATCCAGGGATCAGAAGGGCAAGCCAACAACTGAAAAAGCACAACAAAAATCGGCAAAGCCGGGACCCGGGAAAACCGCTGATACAAAGGCCGGTTTTGGTACCCACCTGAAGTCGATCTTCTCTTCCGTTGATTCTCTTGGCACAATCCTCAAGGCGCGAGGCAGGAGTGAGAAGAAAGTCGAAGACATCAACAAGATGCTCGATAAGACGATAAGTGAGAAAGTCACCAAACCGGCGGCATCTGCCGGTGCCGGCGCACCACTTCCCGCATCCGGAGGAGCCGGGTCACTGGATGACTCGGATCCATTCCTTTCCGGTGACGAATTTGATGCAGGGCTTCTTGACGGACTCGATGACGATACTGCCTTTTCGTCATCAGCGGGAACCGGACCCGCTCCCGAAGGTGAACCCGCCGCAGATCTCCCGGCACCGGAATTACTGATGCCTTCATTTGACAACACGGATGAGACCTCCGCTGCTCCTGCTGATGATGGTGGCGGACTGGACGCGTTCAGTGGCCTTGATAGCGGTAGTGAGATGGATGCGGAGTTTGGCGATCTCGACAACCTGAGCCTCGATGATGTCGAGCTGGATGAAGACATGGACGGCATGTCGGTACCCGCCACGTCTCCTGATGAAGTCCCGCCAGGAGAAGCTCCGGCGGCATCTGCCGCAGCTCCCAAGACCGAATCCACTGCAGTGAAGACGGCATGGATCGCCTCGGATGCACCACCGGATGCAGATATGACAGAAGACCAGATTGGTATCCAGTCAGATATGGCATCATTTGCCGGGGGCAGCGGGGGCACGGATGAAGATCTCCTCAGTTCCATTGCATCCGATGTCAAGACCCATAAAAAAGAGGCCGACATAAGCCTGCTTCGGGAACTGAAGGACTTCAAGGCACCGGCAATGGATATCGAGGATGAACTCAAGGGCATGTACCAGAAGATCGGTGGGATTTCAAAAGAAAAAGAGAAAGAGAAAGACCAGCAATCGACAGATGGAATAAAATAAACCCCGGAACAACACTAAAAGTACACTATAAAATATTCATGCAGCAAAATTTTTCTCCGTGAGGTCTCATGAAAGAAGTCCCCGCAAAAATCGAACATAACAAAACCTGGGTTGTCATCAAGCTCGGGGTTGGTGAAGACCGGATCGTCCTCCCGGCACCCGTCAATAAAGAGATCCTCTTCAAGAATGTCGTGGATGTTGCCGAAAAGAAAAATATCCTTATCGTAACGGCAAAAACGGATGTTGAAGTATCGTACAAAATTCTTTCCGTTGACAAGGTCCTGCAAATCCTGAAAAAACTGATCCTGGCCTCATGCAATGCATACCGCCTCATGGCATATTTCATGTCGCCGGCTATCAAAGGCGGAGTCATGATAAAGGATGCCCAGTGGGAGAAAGGCAGTGTCGTTGTCGTCCATTCCGGCATCTGGTTCGTCAGCGCCGCAAAACAGGTCTGTGTCCCTGTTTCGGATGTAGCTGCGATCGAACTGACAAAACGGGAAGTCCAGGGAAAGGCAACAGATGTTGTCCGCATAGATCATCTCGAATCAGGGGAACTGACCTCAAGTCTCGTTCTCTGCCCTCTTTCAACGCTCCAGGTGTTATTTAATTTCCTGACAGAGACCACCAAAGGGATGGATATGAAAGGTACCGAACTGGACGGAGTCGGCCAGCAGGTTGCCATGCTCATCTATTCCGGCATGGACTCACATGCCATCGAAAATATGCTTAATATCCCCCACAAACAACTGGATGGGATATATGACAATATCCTGAAACTCGGTCTTGCAGAAATCGTGACTATACGCCGGGAAGTACAGCTGACCACCAAAGGTGTACGATACATTTCAGATGCAACAAAATCGCAAAACTAACGAAAATTTTTCATCTGTTTAAAATTTCTCTTCTGTTTTGCAGTCCCATACAGTTTTATGCAATGATTTACCAATCACTTATTTGATCGTCAATGGGAAAGATTTTGATCGTGGATGATACACTCTTCATGAGAACCCTTCTTAAAAATATCCTGTTCTCCGGTGGCCATACTATTGCCGGTGAAGCAGGAGATGGGGAAGAGGCCGTCGCAAAATACAAAGAACTGAAACCGGATCTCGTCACCATGGACGTTGTGATGCCAAAGATGAACGGTATCGAGGCGCTGAAAGGGATTAAGGCACTTGATCCGAATGCCCGGGTTGTCATGTGTACGGCTGTCGGCCAGGAACAGATGGTAAAACTGGCCATCAAGACCGGTGCAAAGGGGTATATTGTAAAGCCGTTCCAGGCCCCGAAAGTGCTTGAAGAAGTCAAGAACGTTCTCGCATCCTGACGTTATATGGTAAAAATTCTTATCGTTGATGATTCCGTGTTCATGCGCACGATCATCCGGGATATGGTTACTAAAGACCCGGCCATTGAAGTAGTGGGAACGGCTTCAAATGGCCAGGATGCGCTGGAAAAGATCCAACAACTCAAACCGGACCTGGTCACGCTCGATATCGAGATGCCGCGGATGACCGGCATCCAGGTCCTTGAGAATCTCCAGAAACAGAAACGGCGCCCGAAGATCCTGATGCTGAGTACCCTGACTTCGGAGGGTGCGGAGAAGACACGCGAGGCCATCCACCTCGGTGCCGATGACTTCATGCTGAAGCCAAAGGATATTCCCCATGCCCGTGATATCGGCGATGAACTGATCTCGAAGATCAAACACCTTGTCACGCTTTCCTCAAAGCCTCTGCAGCATAAAGTCACCACCTCATCAGGATCAGCAGAACGGGTCGTCCTCATCGGATCGTCTGCCGGGGGACCCCCCATGCTCGATACCCTTCTCGCAGAAATCCCCGCAGATCTTCCAGCCGGTGTTATGGTTACCCAGCATATGCCAACAGGATTTACCGCTGCTCTCGCCGAACGGTTCAACCGCATTGCGGCGATGCCGGTAAAAGAGACCGAGAACGGTGATATTGTAGAAACCGGCAAGATCCTGCTCTCAAAAGCAGGGGTACACACGATCATCAGCGGGGATATCGGAGCAAATAACGCACGGATTGGCCGGATCATCCACTCCAATGCACCAACCATCCACGGGGTTCGCCCGGCGGTCGACAAAACGTTTGAATCCGCAGCTCACGTATACGGGAAAAATATCGTTTCCGTGATCCTGAGCGGTATGGGAAATGATGCTGGTGAGGGTGCCCACGCAATCAAGGAGGCCGGAGGCACCAGTCTTCTCTGCGATGAGAGGGACTGCCTGGTCTACGGCATGGCCCGTTCGGCAATCCAGAAGAATGCTGTCGACAAGGTCCTGCCACTGAGGAAACTGGCAGCAGAAATCGAAAGACTGGTGTACCAGATGGAGGAAGCTCGTGTCTGAATTTGAGGCCTACCGCGGCCTTTTTGTTGCGGAGTCCCGTGAAAACCATGAGAACATGGTAAAGAACCTCCTCATCCTTGAGAAAGGTTCGGATCAGAATGCTATCGATGAAATCTTCCGTTCGATCCATACTCTCAAAGGTGCATCGGCATCCATGGGCTTTGCGGATATGGAACGGCTGTGCCATGCCATGGAGGATATCTTCCAGTTGATACGGAGCGGTACTGCGGGTATGACGCAGGAACTCGGCAACCTGCTCCTTGCCTGTTCTGATGTCTTAGAACAGATGATTGATGATGTGGAAGGCGGGGGAGACACATCTTCATTAAGCCCGGACAAACAGGTTGGTGCCCTCAAACAATGGCTTGAAGATCTCAAGGGGAAACCGGAGCCAACAAAAGGAAAGGGAAAACAGCACAAGAAAGAGCAGGCTTCGCCAGCTGCAACCCCGGCCGGGAAGCCCACAGATACACCAGATACCGGCGATATACCGGCATATACCATCAACATCACCGTGGCAAACGAATGCCTGATGAAAGATGTCCGGGCAATGATTGCAATCGGTAACCTGGAAGCTCTCGGTACCATTGTCTCCATCAATCCATCAAAAGAGGCAATCGATGCTGGTGAATTCGATGGTTCGCTTGTTCTGCAGATTGCAAGCGAAGCCGGAGAAGAAGCACTTCAGACCGCCGCAATGGGTACTGAAATTGCCAAGGTTGAGATCAAACCGGTGGTAAAACAGGAGAGGATAGCATCCGAGGATACTTCAGCCGCTAAAAAACAGGCTGCCACGTCCGACAAGAGTCGTGAGATCAAGAATCTCCGGGTCGATATAACACAGCTCGACCATATCATGAACCTTGTCGAAGATCTCGTGATCAACCGGGGCCGGCTCAAACAGATTGCCGAGCAGCACCGGATCAAGGAGATGAATGAAGCGATCGGCATGGTCGACCGGTCGGTATCGGACCTCCAGAACCTGATGATGATCATCCGGATGATCCCCCTGAACCACATATTCAACCGGTTGCCACGGGTTGTCCGCGATGTGGCGCAGTACGACAGCAAGGAAGTCGAATTTGTCATGGAAGGTGGGGAGACGGAACTCGACCGCAGTGTCATGGACGGGCTCAACGATCCCCTGCTTCACCTGATCAGGAATGCTGTCAACCATGGTATCGAGTCACCTGAAGTCCGTGAAGCCGCCGGTAAACCACGGAAAGGGTTTGTCAGGCTGGCTGCACACCGCGACAGGGATAACGTCATCATCGAACTGATCGATGACGGTGCTGGTGTCAATGTAGAAAAAGTCAAGAAGAAAGCTGTTGAAAAGGGCCTCATTACCCAGGAAACCGCGGATACCCTGACATCGGATCAGGCGGTTGAACTCCTGTTCCAGCCCGGGTTCTCCACAGCAGATAAGATCTCCGATATCAGTGGCAGGGGTGTCGGGCTCGATGTCGTAAGGAGATCCATCGAATCCCTGAAAGGGACTATCCGTGTCGAGACAACGCCGGGAAAGGGGAGCCGGTTCGAACTTTTACTCCCACCAACCATGGCAATCGTGGATGTCATGATCGTCCGTATCAACGGGAAACGTCTCGCCATTCCTATCAGCAGTATCGTAGAAGTAGCGAATTTCAAACGCGATACCACGCACCATATCGGAAACGGTGAGGCTATACTCCTGCGGGACGAAGTGCTCCAGATCTTCTGGCTTAACGAGATGATCGGGACTTCCAGTGTATGCGATGTCCTTATCGTCATCCAGTACCAGAAGAGAAAATGCTGCATCCCTGTTGATATTGTTGAGGGACAACAGGAAGTGGTTGTTAAACCACTGAGCAGTTTCATTGGCAACACGAGGGGAGTAAGTGGTGTCACGATCCTTGGCGACGGTGACGTTGTGCCAGTCCTTGACGTAAATACGATGGTGTAGGAGAAGATCATGAAATTATCGACCGTTCAGTCCGATGCAATCCAGGAACTCGGAAATATTGGCGCTGCCCATGCAGCTACTACGCTGTCCCAGATGTTGGGAAGTACCGTTGAGATGAGTGTACCAGCGATCAAGGCGATTGATATCGCCGAACTGGGATCCTACATGGGGGAGGAATCCGCGGCCATGGTGGCCTTTGAGCTCCAGGGCGAGATCCCCCACGGCGGATTTGTTATATTTTATATCTCCAAGGAGTCCGCTATCCGGCTCACCAACACCATGCTCGGGATGACCGATATGGACAGGGCAATGAACGAGATGGACGAGAGTGCACTGATTGAAGTCGGCAATATCATGGTCTCAGCGTTCCTGGATGCAACCGCTGAACTGCTCGGGTTCATCATGCTCCCGTCCCCCCCTGCACTCAGCCTCGACATGGCACATGCGGCAATGGCCTCGCTTGTCGCACAGATGGGGGATGACGTTGATGAAGTCCTGCTTTTCTCCACCGAACTTGTCTGCGAAGAGCACAAAATTGACAGCGATATCATTATGCTCCCGGAGACCGCGACACTGAAAAGGATTGTAGAACTGATGGAAAATATGATGAAAGGCATTTAACGAGTTCGATGCATACCATGCCCGATCCACATTCCCCAAACGGACAGACTACCATGATCGGTATCGGTGAATACCGGATCGGTTCGTTCCCGATGATGACAATCGGCCTTGGCTCCTGTATCGGACTTACCATCTACGATGAAACACTCAAGATCGGTGCGATGGTGCACATCATGCTGCCGGACAGTGCCGGAAGGCAGGACCGCCCCGGAAAATACGCAGATACCGCCATCCCGCTGCTCCTCAAGGAACTTGGAGCACTGGGATGCAAGAGCCGTTCGCTCAAGGCAAAGATGGCAGGGGGTGCGTGCATGTTTGAATATTTCGGCACGAACCTCAATATCGGTGAGCGCAATGCGGAAAGGGTCAGGGCTCTCTTAAAAGAACATAATATTCCTCTTGTGAAAGAGGATGTTGGCGGGAAAATTGGACGATCGGTTACGTTCCAGCCAGCCAATGGCGGAAAAGTCTCGATCCGGAGAGCAAATGGTACTTCAGGGGAATTGTAAGATACTCCTCTTTTTCTGTATCATTGCACTTGTCGTACCCGCATCTGCCGATACCCTTAATGTAACCTTTTATCCCCTGGTTACCAGTACTCCAGAGCCGCCGGTTCCCTTCACGATCACTCTCTTTATTCCCACATCAACCATGATCCATTCCAACCAGATCACGGATATGGTTCGTGGTCCGGACGGGGAGGTCGTAATTGCAACTTCATTTGGTCTATCAACCTACAACGGGTCGTGGTCAACCCGGCACATGACTCATGACAACCTCTCGGAAGGGCTGATGGACGACTATATCACTGCCGTGGAATATGACCGGAACGGCAGTCTCTGGATCGGGTATGCAGAAGGAATACAGATCTACAACGGCAACTACTACCAGACATTCCGAGACCAGCAGTTATTGAAAAACATGGAGATAAAAGACCTCCAGCGCTGGAATAACGACATGTGGATTGCCACCGGGCATGCCGGAGTCCACCGGTACCGCGACGGTGAATGGACATGGTTCCAGCCGGAATCCCCGGGGGGTCCCGGGTTTTATGAGATCGACAGCATGGTCATTGATCCACCCCCGGCCAATATGTCCCTGATCGCAACCGAGGGGGAAGGATTGTGGATCATAAGGTCACAGGACGATCCGATCCATTTCGAATGCATTGCTGCTAAAGGATCGACATATGGCCTGCTCGATCACGTCAGGCTTGATCCGAACGGTGGCGCTTATTTCTTTAATGCTTCGATGGTTGTGCATTACTCCCCTGATGTAAACTTCACTCCGGTCCTGAACAACCGCAATCTCGCAATCACGGTGCCTTCGATAAATGACCTTGCCGCCGGACCGGATGCATTGTACCTGGCAACCGATACCGGCATATATATCTGGAAGAACGGAGGGATTTTCCGGCGCCTCGACCGGTTTGAGGGCATCGGTACCTCTTCGGTAGTACGTACGATCAACATCGATACAGATAACAGAGTCTGGTTCTCCACGCAGGATGATGTGGGATATTATGTAGACCGGGTGGGCGAACATGACTCGCTCGTGATAGAGACAGTCACGTCACCAACCCCCACCCCCGCCCCGGCTACCACTGCATATGTGCGACCGATTCCCACGCTCAGGGAAGACGCGCCGGTTACGAGCAACACATCAGATTCCGGGGGAATTGATTCCATCATCAGCCCCATTATCCTGGGGATTAAAAACCTGCTGTCAGGATTCGGCATTTCTATATAATATAGTTAAAAAAGCCGGTAATCAGAACCGGGCCGGGAACAATAAGCACAGGGGAGTGCGAGTGCTCATTTTTTGTTGATCAGTTCAACCGTACAGTATTGATCAAGAGAATCAAGGAGTGTCTTTCTCGCTTTTTTCATACGGTTTTCATCAGGGGAAATAAGATCCGCGGCAATATACTTCAGGGCAATTGCATAATACTGGAACTGCGGGAACTCTGTTTCAAACTCAGCAATCCGGGCCATCGCTTCCTTGTAGTCCCGGTTCATGAGGTCAAACGTAAAATCAAACAGCTCGATGACCTGTGCCGGCATGCCCTTGGTCACTGCCAGTTTGTGAAAACCATGGTACGTCATCTTTTTTGATGTGAGCAGTGACAACTTGAGCCCGAGATATATCGGTTCAAGATCATCTGGATACTGTTTGAGCAACTGGTTGACAACACCGGCAGCCCCGGGAGCATCGCGGGTCTCCAGTTTGTAGTAATACATCTCCCGGAGGAAATGGATGTCATTGTAAAACCGCTGGGATCCAAGGTCAAGCAACCTCTTTCGCATCTCCCCATCGTGAGTGAACGCCACATTCTGCAGGCCGGCTTCAACAAACCACCGCTCGTCCGGGAACCATTCGAGTCCGGTAAAGATCATCTGCCAGAAGATCTTTTCCAAGAACTCGGTGTCTTCGACCTCGAGCTGTTTGATACTGTTTATCGGAGGCTTTGTCTGGGCAAGGGCATGCATCATCTCCCGGGCGAAGAGCTCCATCTCTCCCGGGCGGTATTTTTTGCTGGATTCATCTTTCTTGAACTCCCTGAGGGAAAGGACGTAATAACAGTACGCAACCGAAGTACCCAGCTTCACGTCAAGGGTGGCATACTTTTTCAGGAAGTCCAGTGCATGAACATGGTCCCCGACCTTCAGCAGCTTCAGGCCGATGACAATATTGACACCCGTCTCGGCATCTTTCTTCTTCTTGAAACGGATGGCATTTGCCATCACCTTCTTCACGTACTCAAAATCACCGACATTTGCACTCGCATCGAGAACCTTGAAAGTGATGCCGTCGATGAATTCGTCATAGGTATCATCAGGGAGATGAGGAAACGAGTTCTCCAGCGCTGAAATGACATACCCGAAAAAGACAGGGAGATTTGCATCGACTTTTATGGTGTTGCGCTCGATATACCCGTCAAAGTCCTTCTTCAGGAGATGCAGCTTATCGTAGACGATCGCATCAGATAGCTTCTCTCCCCTCATACAGCAAGAGTTGCATGTTAAAATATTAAAAGGTATGAGACGTTTTCAGTCGTCATCCTGTGCATAATAATAGAATTCCCCCAAGGATTTCTGTTCCCGGTCAAGGAAGGAATCCGGTTTGTTGATCCGCGGCCGGCCGGTCTGGTCCCGGCGGAACGTGACATCCAGTTCCTGCAGGAACCGGTTCATCCCGTCACGCATCCGGAACGGTCCTGTTGCAATCCCCCGGATCCCCGGTTCGCCATCAAAGACCAGGATCCGTTCGCTGATCATATCGATCAGGTAGATATCGTGGTCGATCACCATGATCCCCGCCTCACGGCCTTCCGCATGGTGCTTGATCATCCGGGTGACCTTGACTCGCTGCTCCACATCGAGATGGGCACTGGGCTCATCGAGGATATACAGGTCAGCGTCCCGTGAGAGGCAACCGGCGATTGCCACGCGCTGCAGTTCCCCGCCGCTCAGGGAGTCCACCGGTGACTGGAGGATCGGTGTAAGGGAGAGGGATTCGATGATCTCATGCTGGAACATCGAAGAGTCAAATTTCGTTGTGCACCGTCTCAGGTACATTTCCACACTGTCAGATGTATCGGCCTTGATGTACTGGGGTTTGTATGAGATACGCAGGGTCGTCTCCATCGTACCGGTTGTCGGGATCTCGACACCGGCAAGGAGTTTGGCAAACGTGCTCTTTCCCATGCCGTTTGCCCCGACAACACCCAGTACTTCGCCAGCTTTGACCGTACCACCGCTAATAGTGAGATGGAATGCATCAAACTTCTTGGTCATTGCCGGGATGATAAAGAGATCTTCCCGTTCAGATCCCTTGTCGTGCGCACGTTTCTCGAACACCACCTGCGTGTCCCGGAACCTCACGTTCTCTTCAGCAAGGAACCCTTCGAGGTACTGGTTGATGCCCACCCGTACCCCTTTGGGCCGGGTGATGATACCGAATACGGCTGGTTTACCGTACGCCACATGGACGGTATCCGCCAGCATATCGAGAATGGCAAGGTCATGCTCAACAATGACCACGGGGCGCTCAGTAGCTAGGTCACGGATCAGTTTTGCTGCCGCGATCCGCTGGTAGATGTCCAGGAACGGGGTGATCTCATCAAGGAAATAGAGATCGGCATCCCGGGCAAGGCAGGCGGCAATCGCAACACGCTGGAGCTCTCCCCCGCTGAGCGTGCTGATCTCGTGGTCGAGAATACCGTCCAGCTTCAGGACCGGGAGGATTTCTGCAAGCCGACCCCGTTCATCAGTGGTCTTCAGGAGCGCCCGCACGGTACCGGAAAACACTTTGGGAATATAGTCGATATACTGGGGTTTTGTTGCGATCTTCAGCGTCTTTTTCGAGACCGTCTGGAGATAATCAAAAAGTTCAGTGCCGGCATACAGCTTGAGGATCTCTTCCCATGCCACTTCATTGTCAAAGTTCCCGAGATTGGGGCGGAGTTGGCCGGAGAGGATCTTGATTGCGGTACTTTTACCGATACCGTTTGCCCCGAGAATACCGGTGACTTTTCCCTCGACTGGAACCGGGAGGCCGTAGAGCGCAAAACCGTTCTTGCCATACCGGTGGGTTGGGTGCTCAAGTTCTTCGGGTAAACTGACAATATCAATTGCATCATACGGGCATTTCTTGATGCATATACCGCACCCGACACAGAGCTCCTCGGAGATCAGGGCCTTGCCATCGGCTCCGATGATAACGGTCTCATCCCCGGTCCTGACACGGGGACAGTAGAGGATGCACTCGTTGCCGCATTTTTTTGCATGGCAGCGGTCTTTGTGGACAATGGCTATTCTCATGGCGTATCACAAAAGGGAGATTATTGGGGAATGGCAGTGAGCATGATCGTCCAGCTCATGAACCAGAACGCAAAGGTCATGAACCCCTGGTAAAACCAGTCCTTGCCACCAAGTTTTGTTGTATCCATTTTCATGAGCATGAAGATGTGCTTCTGGAGGACGATGAACGCGAGCATGAACATGAATCCCAGGAACCCGTCACTCTGTAACCCTGCTGCATCCGGGGCGCCCCCCAAATAATAGGCCAGCAGTCCGGCAAGGATACCGAGGATGGACGCGACAAGCGTCCGCTTGATACGTTCAATGTGTTCAGCCTGTTTATCCGCCTTGGTCTTTGCCTTCTTTGTCTGGACAGGCTTCTCTTCAGGAATATCTTCACTCATGCCACAACACCAGTTGTCATATAACTATGTTCTCAAAGCCATATGTAATTTGGTTTTGCCTTTTGTTCCCTTCTGATTATACGTTTATCAGGATCTGACAGCTAATAACTTACCGGTTATATTCCATGGCATCCGAACAGGGCATGAGCGGTATCGACGTTAAGGCGATGACGTCCGAGTTGTGTCAGAAGCTGCCGCTCTGGATCGACAAGGTCTACCAGTTCGATACCCGGACGCTTGCGGTCAGGCTCAATGGCGACAACAAGGCAAAATACCAGATGATTGTCGAGGCCGGGAGACGGGCCCATCTTGTCCGCGACCTGCCCGAACCCCCGAAAAACCCGCCCCAGTTTGCGATGTTCCTCCGGAAATATATCTCCGGGGGAAAAGTGCTTTCCATCCGCCAGCACGGGCTCGAACGCATCCTCATCTTCGATATCGGCAAGGGCAGCCAGGTATATCACCTGATCATCGAGCTGTTCGATGAGGGCAACCTGATTCTGGCCGATGAGAAGTATACTATTGTCAAACCCCTGCGGCACCACCGGTTCAAGGACCGCGATGTTGTACCGGGTGTGCCTTATGTTCTTGGCAGCAGCGATCCAACGGCGTCGATTGAAAACCTTGCAGCATTTCTCAAAGCGGATGACCGCGACCTCGTCAAGGCCCTTGCCATCGGAGGAATGCTCGGGGGGATGTATGCAGAATATATATGCACACATGCTGGAATTGACAAGACCGTCCCGGCGGTATCAGCAGATCCGGAAAAAATATACGATGCACTCACGAGCCTTTTCCAGCGTGTGGAGACATCACGGATTCCGGTGATAGCAGCAAAGCACTGCGAACCGGTTGACCTCTGGGACGGCAACGGCACGACCGGGTACCCAAGCTTTTCCGAAGCGCTCGAAGCATTCTACCCGCTGACAAAGGCCGAGAAGAGATCCTCTGCCCGCCCGAAGATCGCAAAGGAAGACCGGATCCGCATCCACCAGGAAGCGGCGATCAGGAAATTCGACCGGACCATTGCACAGACCGAAGAGATCGTAAACGCGATCTACGAGAACTACCAGTTCATTGCCGGAATTATCACATCACTCGATGCGGCAAGTAAAAAACTGTCCTGGCAGGAGATCGAAAAGCACATCCGTGATGCTCATACGCCGGATGCAAAGAAAATTGTCGCGTTCTACCCCGGGGAGGCGGCAGTTGACGTGGATATCGGAAAGAAAGTGAAGATCTATGTCCACGAAGGTGTGGAGCAGAATGCCGGCCGCTACCATGACCTCATAAAGAAATTCAAGAAGAAGAAGGCAGGTGCCCTCATGGCCATGAAGACAGTCACGGTCAAAAAGGCCACCCGTAAAAGGGATTTTATTCCCTTAAAGAAACTCTGGTACCACCGCTTCCGCTGGTTTATCACAAGCGACGGGGTTGTCGTGCTCAGCGGGCGCGATGCCTCACAGAACGAGGAACTGGTCAAGAAATACATGGCCGGCGGGGACCTCTTTGTCCATGCCGATGTCCACGGGGCGAGCGTAGTCATTGTCAAAGGAAAGACAGAGCGGATGGACGAAGTGGCGCAATTCGCGGCATCATACTCCGGAGCATGGCGGAGCGGCCATTTCTCCGCAGATGTGTACAGCGCCCTCCCTTCGCAAGTCAGCAAGACACCGGAAGCCGGGGAATACATATCCCGGGGTTCGTTCATTGTCCGGGGCGAGCGCACGTATTACCGTAATGTCCCGCTCGCGGTCGCGATTGGCCTCATGCTTGAACCCAATGCGGCAGTGATTGGCGGCCCCCCTTCGGCAATTGCCGGAAGGACAACGGCATATGTCGAGCTCAGGCCCGGCCAGTTCGAACCAAATGACGTGGCAAAGAAAGTCCTGCGCATCCTCAAAGAAAAGATCCCTGAAGATGACGTAAAGGCTCTCAAAGGCATCCTGAACACCGAACGGGTTGCTGCATTCACCCCGCCCGGAGGATCGGATATCGAGGGGCACCATGAAGGCTGAATCCGGGGAGATGCGGAACAATTTCGGTGAGATCCGGCTCCTCCCGGAAAGCATCGACGACCTCTGGCACCTCCAGCATATCATCGCCCCGGGAGACCTCGTCTTTGCCACAACGTTCCGGAGCGTCGATACCGCAAGCGACAAGATCCGACCCGAGAAAGTGGAGAAGCGACCGGTCCGGCTTGGTATCCGGGTTGACCGGCTGGAATTCTCCGAACACGGGGTCCGGCTCCGCATCACCGGCACCATTGAGCATGGCGTGGACACCGGCGCGTTCCATACGATCAATGTAGAGACCGGATATGAGATCTCCGTTATCCGGCAATGGCGGCCGCTTGACCTCGAACGGATCGACCGGGCAGTAAAGGCATCGGTGTACGGCGTCATCCACATCCTGACCATCGAGGAGGGTGAAGCAGAGCTCTTCCGCCTCCGCCAGTACGGGCCGGAGAGTGCCATCACGATCACCTCCGGCAGCGGCAAAGGCGCGGAGACGGAATCCCGAAGGAGTTTTTTTGACCAGATCCTCATTGTCATTGCCGATATATCCGGCCCGCTCATCATCGCCGGCCCCGGGTTTATCAAGGAGGATTTTGTCAGGTATGCCAAAAACCAGAACAGCCCGCCCTCCGACCGGGCAATTGTTGTAGAGACCCGGCGGATCGGGCGCGGGGCTGTCCAGGAAGTGATCGGGAAGGGGGCGCTCGATAAGCTGATCGATGACCTCCAGCTCTCCCGCGAAGTGAAGTTGATGGACGAGGTGCTCCTCCGGATCTCGCAGGAAGGACCGGTGGCATACGGGCGGAAGGAAGTCGGGGAGGCGATCGGATATGGCGCAGCGGAACAAATCCTGATTGCCGATACGCTCCTGCGGGACCCTGAGGTTATGAATCTTGTCGAAAAGGCAGAGGCAATGCGGGCATCGGTTGTGGTGCTCTCCTCATCGTTCGAACCCGGCGAGCGTCTTGTTGCCCTTGGCGGGATTGCGGCGCTGCTCAGGTATAAAGTAGCTCAATAATTTTTTGGAGTTTCATTCTCCTTTCCATTGAGAACTTTTGAAATATATGCGAGAACCAATTAAGAGATTTTCTAATAAACAAATTGGAGATTTATGAAATACAAAAAATCTTTTTTAAGATTATCGAAAAAATGAATTTTTTATGATAAATAGTGTTCGGGTTATATTATGGTAAACGCGTTCGCCAATGAACCCAGCGTATTACTGCTTGAATCAAGAACTGACACGGTCCATGCACCCGCAGATGAACCTGCGGGAATATCAAATATTGCACGTGCCGATGTTGTGGAGAATGCTGAATAGGACGTACTCCAGATCGTGCTGCTACCGTAAGTTAGCTTCACCTTGCTGCCGGATCCAAGATTTGTTCCGGAAATATCAACAACCAGATTAGGAGATGCCGCACCGCCAATATATTGTGATGACGGAGATAAGGAATATATCGTCACAGTAGCAGACGTTGTTGTCGTTGTTGTTGATGTCGTTGATGTCGTTGATGTTGAATTGCCTTTCGTGATCGTAAACCCTGTCTCATACGTGTCAGACTGCCCATCTGCATTGGTAACCACGACATCCCAGTACCCGGTCTCGGTGTCAGAGGGGATGGTAAAGGAACATGATATCACCGTCGATGATTCAACTTCCACATCGGTCGCAGTAAGTGAGGTCTCCCCGGACTTTTTCAGCAATACTTTTGCCCCGGTGGCAAAATTCGAACCTTCGAGTTCGTCAATATCCACATCTGTCCCGGTCTGCCCTGAGTCCGGAGAGATGTCTTTTATTTTTGGTGCATATGCAGCAGATGTCGTAGCAGTAGTTACTATGGTCGTTGCTGTCGTTGTTGGTGCAGTAGTCACGGTCGTCGGCGCACCTATAGTGATGGATGAGACGCTCACGGTTGTGACCATCTCCGTGTACGCCTTTTCAAGGTTCGTCCGGCTTATCTTCGATGTCTTGGAATCAATCCGGTACCCCCAGCTCCCGTCTTTGTAGGGATACACCGTGGCGCGCTCGTACATATCCGAGGCTGCATCATAACTGACGATGAGCAACCCATTATTGAGGCTGGACGATGGATTTTTAACAATGTCCCCTTCGCTGTACAGCGCACCCGATGACGCGGCGGTTGTCGGACTGACCTGCGGGGTCGTGTCACTTGCCGGAGTGCTCTCGTCCGAGCACCCGGCAATGAAAACGCCGGCAACAAGGAGGGCAATAACTACGGGAATAACCCACGATGACCTGTTCATGAAGAACTGTACGTCATCACCCTATAAAAACCGTTATAGATCGACTTACCGGCTTTCAAATAAACTACGGCATACGCCGGACAGCGAATAAAAAAGGTATTACTCTTCTGTCTTTTCTGCTTTCTTCTCGGGTTTCTTGTAGGTCTCGACAAGGACGATTTCGGAGATGCCCTTGACGAGCTCGAAACCCTCATGGATGATCCGGCCGCGCCAGAGGAGCCAGCGGCGGTCATAGTTGATGCCCGGCGGAAGGGTAACCGTTGCCTTGCCGTCATCGAGGGTAATCTCCATCTCACGGCCGGCATATAACCGGATGAGTCCCTTCAACTGGTCGAGAGGTTCCTTGACCGCATCTTCGATCTTGTATTTGTACGTAAGGGTCTGCCCCGCAAGCGGTGCGTTGAAATCAACAATGACCTTGGACCCGATCACATCGACAACGGTGCCCTCGCCCATCTCCTCGATCTTCACGGGCATGCCGCGGACCGGCTTCTCGGAAAACTTGTTCTTCGGGAATGACTGGAGTTTCTTGGGGTCGCGTTCGCCAAATGCCTTGTCCGGAGAGACCGTGACCGTTCCTTCCGCTCCTGCCTTCTTGCCGACAAGTTCCTCGTCAAGGCCGATGATCACATGTTTCTGGCCGACACAGACCGTGACCGGGCCGTATACGGCATTTGCGCTGTGGATACCCGCAGTCTTTGCCTCGGCTTCATCGGTGGTGTCAAAAACCCTGTCGCCAACGCTGCCGGAATAGCTGAGCCTGATAAAATCTCCTTCTTTTATTGCCATGATTCACCTGACTATATTAAGTCGTAATCAAGACAGATAAACGTGTGGCACAACCATGCTCGAAATTGAACTGAAAGTCAGGATCCCGTCGCTCGCCCCGGTCCGCGAACAACTCACGAAAAAGCAGGCACAGTCATGCGGCCGGGTCCACGAGCATGACATCTATTACAATGCCCCTCACCGGGATTTCGGCGTTACCGATGAAGCGGTACGGGTGAGATATACCGATGACCACGCGGTCGTCACCTACAAGGGACCCAAGATAAAGAAGTTCGGCCTGAAAGCCCGCGAGGAACTGAACTTTGCCGTGGAGTCCGGAGAGGCCTTTGAGACCATGCTCACCCGGCTCGGGTTCACCCGTACTACTGAAGTCAACAAGTGGCGGGAGACATTCAAGCTGGGTGTGGCAACGATCTCGCTTGATACTGTAGATGAACTCGGGACATTCGCCGAAATAGAAGTAATCGCGGAGAATGATACCGATAACCCTACAGCACTGATTGAGAAGATTGCAAAAGAGATTGGAGCGAATGGCGAGCCGATCCTCGCATCTTATCTCGAACTACTGCTGGACACGCGTGCTGCTGTCCAATCATGATGCCTGATATTCTGTAACAGGGACATATTCACAGGAGCCAGAGATTCACATTATACCTCGTGGATCCGGTCACTCTTTTTTTCGATTCCGATACCACCATATGACCTTTAGGAGTTAAGGAAGATTCAACGACAGAGTACACATACAGACTGGACCGATCCTCATTCAGGATTACCCAACAGAAGAGCTCTCCTCACCATTTTCCCGATTCCCGGCAGATTGTATCCGGTGCACATCACGGATGATCACATAGAGAATAACAAAAAAGATCACAAACTTTACCGAATAGAATACAAAGGGAACGAAGGCATTGGGATTGGCCAGTAATGAAGTTCCTGCAAATGAATATTCCCGAACCGTCTGTTGCAATAAGAGGGGTGCTTCGACATACATGATGAGTTGCAGAAGGTAAAATAAGACGATCTGTCGGACCGAGTTACTTAAAAATAATGCGAGGAATGGTGTAATCCAGACAATGTAATGGGGAGCGAGAACTTTGTTCAACAAGATAAAACAAAATATGCTCAATAAAATCAGATAACAAAGCGTAGACTGCTCTCCGTCAAGGTATTTATAATACCAGTAAAGCAGTGCACATTCAACCACGACTAATAAGACCAGTGAAAGATGGACAAATGGCTCACTGTTAAAATAATACTGTGAGATCAGATCCATATAATAAATCCAGCTGCGGAAATATGCCTCCCGGCCAACGTGAAATGAATACGTCTTTAAAAAGACATGGTAATTTAAAACAATGAACGGGACGACCGTAAAAACGATAATACTACATGAAAGGAGTATGCCCTTTTTCAGCGAGTCTGTCGCTCCCTTGTTTTTTAGTGTGTACAGGATATAATACGGGAAACAGAAGACCGGGAACCATTTCGCCATTGTCCCAACGGTTGCTGAAACATAGGCCGGGATCTCTTTTCCGTACAGGAAAAGGAGGACGGATAAGACGAGGAAGAACGTGGGAAAGCTGTCATATGTTGCTGATACAAGAAATGCCGATGAAAACGCAGTAGCATACAGCACACTGCACAGGAATGCTTTTTGTTGCCCGAATAACCTGAGCGCAATAAAGTAGACACAGATCACTGTAGCTGAATCGATAAGGTGCATGAGGACCATGAACGACGGTAAATAAACAGATGAACTGTGAATGATCAGTGAAGGAATTGCAGCAATAAAGACCGGAATCAAAAAAAACTGGGGATATTCTATCATATAATCAATATAGGGAATTTTCCCTGAAACGGCAGAATTCATATAATCATAGTACAGGGTGATATCCTGGTTCACCCAGACCATTGTCGCAAACATGGAGATCGAAAAAACGATTATTTTTACAAAAACCGAGATGAAAATGATCAGGAGGAGCTCATTCAGGATCCTGGACCTTGTGTTCGGGGTTTCCTCAGGTTCTGATGCCTTACCCGGATCTCCCCATCGGTATGCTATTACACCCACTCCGATTATTACCGGGATGCCGAAAGGAATGCAAAAACCATTTGGGCCATTCAACAATAATCCGTACTGAACAATATCAGATAAAAGAAAAACAAGACCGCTAATTACGGTGATAATTGCAGAAAATTTTACATAACCGTCCTTATTTTTCACTATACTGAGGATCTGTATCACAAAACATGCAACAAGGAGAGATGCACCAGCATCCCACAATATCGCGGCAAATGCAGGCTGGCCGGGAAAATCCCGGGCGATTATGTCAAGACTTTTGTATAATATCGACGAGAGATAATTCCCAAAGATATCCTGCTGGTACCGGAAGAGAACCCATTGCAGTCCATTTCCTGCCCCCCTTCCAATAACGTAATAATTGATGGGGATTAAAAAAACCAGACTCTGGAGAATTAAGGGAATTTGTAATTTTCTCATAGGAAAGGCAAGAAAAATTATCACTGGTTATTATTGAAACATTTGCATTTGTTTCTTCCCGGAATAAATACCTGTTCTCCCGGTAAATGTCGGATTAATCCTGAAAAATCGTCAGGAACACTCTCGGCCACCAGAGTGGATGAAATCCAAAACCGAGCACATTCCTTCATCCACCATTGAACGTGAGGTTCCCGGGGGGATTTTTTTCTCTCTCAAATTTGGGAGAGATAATTGGACCTCGACAAAAAGAAAGAAAGCATCTGCTGCTCATCAACTTGAAAATAAAAGATTTTTGGCGGGGTTATCCCCGCCAACAATGGAGTGCAGCCAGTTTAAACAGTCAGCAGCTCAATCTTGATGTCACGCGCTTCGGTCCCGAAATGGAGCATTGCACAGTGCCCATCCATTGCCGGGCCGGGGTTGACGACCTTTACGCCGTCAACGTCCATGATGCCCCGGGCCTCGTGGATGTGGGCGCAGCACACGACATCAAACGATTTCATGTGCTTCCGGATGCTCTGGCTCCCCACGTGTTCCCCGGCAGGTTTGTCAAGGGTCTCGTAGGGAGGGGCATGGCAGAGGAGGACGTTGTGGACCGTCTTCTCCATCTTTTTCATCGCGCTGTTCAACACGTCATCTATCTGCTTGTCGGTCAGCTCGAACGGCGTGTTGAACGGGGTCGGGTTCGACCCGCCAACACCAACGATGGTCATCTTGCCAAGGTTGATCGAGGACCCGTGCATATTCACGGTGTCCGAGTGTTCGAGCGTCTCGAGGATCTCACGCGGGTCGCAGTTGCCGGGCACTGCAAAACACGGCACGTCAATGCGTGAGAGCACGTCATCGACCGCATCAACGGGACCCATATTGGTGATATCTCCTGCAATAAATACCGCTTCTGGACTCAACTCCAGAAATGAATCAATTTTACCGAATTGACCATGGAGATCTGCTATCAAAAGCACATCTTTCATGGTATATCATTTGAAGGGCGTCGTAAAAACCTTATCTCAGGATCGTTCCACGAACCGGTAAGTCTCCCCGTCAAAGCTAGTTTTCCGCAGCATTTTTCGGTCTCTGTCAGGAGTGTCCGCGCGGTTGTTCCGGCGAGAGGGGTCCCGGGCAACGGGATGAACCGGTGGACATGCACCTTACCGAAGCGGGCCACCCACTGAACCAGGTCAAGTGTCGCACGCTGGTCATCGTCGGTCTCGAACGGCAGCCCGACAATGAAGTCCACGATGGGCGTGATTGCATATTCCCTGCAGAGCTCGATGGCACTGATCACATCTGCAGTCGTATGCCCGCGATGCAATTGCCGGAGAACATCATCGCTCCCGGACTGGGCGCCGAAATGAAGTTTTGTATTTGCACAATAGCGGTTGACGAGATCGAGAGATTCACCGCATACAGACTCCGGGCGGACCTCGCTTGGGAACGTGCCAAAGAAGATCTGGTGCCGGCACTTACGGAAGAGGCGCTCGATCTTGTCAAAACGGGGGTGGGTCCCGTCAGACCCGTAGGCAAATGCGTTGGGAGTGACAAACCGGGATTGCTCGTGCCGTTCCGCGTACCGGGCAACCTCATCGATCGAACGGTGACGCATGCAGTGCCCGAAGATCTGGGGGGTCTGGCAGTAACCGCACGAGAACGGGCAGCCCCGGCTGATCTCGATATACCCCTTGTATTCGGAAAAGGCCGGATATGCGTCCAACCGGACGCTGGTATCAGCAGGCCGGTAATAATCCCCGGTCATTACCCCGGGTATTTTTCCTTCCCCTCCGTCACGCAAGTCTGCAAGAAGCCGGGGAAGCGTATACTCTCCCTCGCCAACAACAACATAATCGGCATATGCCGCAACCTCACGCGGGCATGCCGCAGCATGCGGCCCTCCAACAATGGTTAGACAGCCGGCCCTGTCAATCTCGTCACGGTACCGTGCGGCATTGAGTGACGTAAGGCTGTAGCAGGTGACGTCACCAGCCGGGGCCTCAACCGGGCCGAGGACGAATCCTTCGGTTTCACAGGCCGCATACAGGACAGCGAATGAATTTCTCGCCGCATGGATCTGACGCCAGTTGACCTGCATGATGAACGCATTACTGTACTGGCCTGACTGGTAAAAAAAGAAGTGTCCGCAGATTGCGGATTGTCGTTAATGTTCCCGGTAGGGAACGAGGACATCTGCAACCTTGTAGGTCTGGCCGTTCATCTCGGATACATGGACAACAACGCGATCGGTCTGCCGTGTCCCCTTCAGATCTACGGTATCATCCTTCTTTATGCCGAGACTGGCCGTCTTCACCTGACCGTCGGATGTATAGAGCGTGACTTCAATGGACTTCACCAGGTTCTGCCCGGTCCCGCCATTGAACACCACCGGGATTGTCCCGTCATAAACCTTCTCCTGGACTGTCACGGTTACCGCATTATTTTCAGGCACAACATCCGTAGGGGACGTTATAAGACCGGCCTCGGCAGCGGGAGAACCGGCATATGTCTCTGCTTTGGCGGTATCGGCAGGGCTCGTACCGGCCGGGCCGGTTGGGGTTGTACCGGTACACCCGGCAAAAGCAATCGCTGCACAGACAAGGAGGATCACCAGAACTGTGGTTTTATATTGCATACCAGATAGTGAGACCCGGGGTTATATGAGAGTTCCGCTGCCGGTTACGCCGCGGGACCGGGTGCTGCGTCCTTCAGCTCCCCGTCGTAGTCCATCCCGCCCTGCTCCCCGTCAACAGTAACAGGGACCGAATCTTTCAGCCGTGCGAGCGGGACGCTGATCCGGTCGATCATAGGGATCTGGCCGATAATGGCCCCGGTGGCGATGATCGCTTCTGCTTCCGTGTTGATGATTGCAGCGGGAGCGTGTCCGTTCCGGCTCAGGGCATAGAGCACATACGACCCGACCGTCGACCCCTTTCCGTACGGAAAAGCAAGCACTTTCCCGGCTATACTGGTACCCTGAAGGGGGTGACCTTTTTCAACGATAACTCCTGATTCCGGGTCAACTCCTGACAGGAACGAGATGGGGGCCGGGCTGACGAGCAGCAGTCCCTTGCCGGTTCCTTTCGATATCCCTCTTCCACTGATATGCAAAATCACACCACATAAATGGTTGAAGATGAACATATAAGAGTGATATGGAAGAGACTGCCGTCAATAATTCAGCGTCCTCTGGTGAACTCAAGTACCAGATCCAGCTCAACGAACTCGAGGCTGCACTTCTCGACCTGAAGGTAAAAGTTGAGGACCTCCAGAAAGAAAACGGCCAGCTCAAGCGCGAGAACAACCAGCTCAAGCGCATGCCGCTTTTCGTTGCCGTGGTTGTCGACATCCTTGAGAACGGCGAGATCTACCTCCGCCAGCAGGGCAACAACCAGGAATACCTCACAAACGCACCCGAAGAGCTCCGCCCGCTCTTAAAGCCGGGCGCCAAGGTCGCAGTCAACAACGCCCTCTCTATCGTCAAGGTGATCGGCAATATCTACGACTCCCGTGTCCGGGTGATGGAACTCGAGGAATCGCCCGATATCTCCTATGCACAGATCGGCGGGTTGGCAAACGAGATCAAGGAAGTGCGCGAAGCGGTGGAATACCCGCTGACCCGGCCCGAAATCTTCCAGCGCATCGGTGTCGAGCCCCCCAAGGGGATCCTCCTGTTCGGTGCACCGGGTACCGGCAAGACCCTGATCGCCAAAGCGGTCGCCCATGAGGCAAAGGCCACCTTCATCCGCATGTCGGGAAGCGAACTTGTCCACAAGTTCATCGGAGAAGGGGCCGGGCTGGTCCGCGAACTGTTCCAGCTGGCCCGCGAGCGTGCTCCTGCGATCGTCTTCATCGATGAGATCGATGCAGTCGGCAGTATGCGGACCAATGACGGGACGAGCGGCAGTGCCGAAGTCCAGCGCACGCTCATGCAGCTCCTGGCCGAGATGGACGGGTTCGACAACCGGGGCGATGTCCGGATCATGGCCGCCACCAACCGTGCCGACATGCTCGACCCGGC
>Ga0265297_10002842_pt1 | contig 33446 bp, 38 predicted proteins | sample Munlanlwell13791_FD_192502 | JGI IMG/M metagenome (GOLD analysis project Ga0265297, IMG submission 192502) | Leachate microbial communities from a municipal landfill in Southern Ontario, Canada - Leachate well 137-91 | ecosystem: Engineered > Solid waste > Landfill > Unclassified | place...
TGCCTCCTCCCTTCATATTTTTTTCCAATTCCAGTAATTCAGGATAATTTGTTGGAATTTCAAATATTCCTAATTTTCGTAATTTTTTTAATCTCTCTAATACCATTTGTTTTTTCTCTTTTTCCCATATTTTTTCCCCTTTCTCATTATCTACAAACAATCACTACAAATATTGATATTATTATAATCTACGGCTACAGGCACTCTACAACCCATACAGGGCATATACCTTGTCTCTTTGCCGTGTTTATCAATTGTTGTAATTTCTCGTAGTTCTGAATATTCGCCTCCGAAAATATCAGGATCTAACTCTTCTCCATTCCATGCCTGCACAATTTGCGTAGGCATTCCGTAGTTTAACAATTTAACCATTTTTAATTCTTTCATAATATACCCCTTTCATATTCTTATATTTGGCTTCCGTGTTACCCTGCCGTCTAAGCCCCGATCGGCAGGGTTAAAGTTCGCCTCCCTTCGTTTTTTCGTTATTTATAGTATAACACATATTTCATCCATGTATATACTTCGTTTGACCTATTTTTTATATGAATTTCGTTCAATTATACTCGATTTTTCAATTATTGTTGAATAATTAATAATAATTGAATTTCGTTAAATCTGGCTATTCCAACTTTTCTTATGATTTCCATGCTTTCATTAGGAATCGGAATCGGAGGAATCGGAATCGGAATCGGAGTTTCCTGCTCCGTTAATGCTAAAATATAACTTTTTCGTCGAATAGTAATATTCAATTTTTTTTGGGTATTAATTGAAATATATTGACCGAAAAACTGAATATTATTACTCATTTATGTATTTTTTCAGAAATAGTGGTGAATATCATGAAATTAGTGCTTCTTAAAATATAATCGAATTCAGAAAATGAATATCTCTTTTTGAGGATATTATCTATTATTGAATATTATGAAATTGTCTGTAAAAAAGTGCTTTCAAAATGCATCTTTTGCGGTAAGTTAAACCGCATAACCACGCCAACGAGGGGACTTGCACCGACTTTTTCATGAAATACCCCACAACTTTTTTTTTAAGAAAAAAAAGTAATATATTTACACATTCAATTATTGAATATTATTATATTATATTACATTCGTTTTATTGCGTTTCGTTACATTATTATATTATTTCTTTCAATATTTTAATATATATATATAGCTATTTTGAAACGCGATTTTAATATAGCCGATTTACTTGCCTTCAAAGTCGTAAAACTCCCCTCCATTTAATACTGTCAATGTTTTTGAAGCATATATTTTATCATTTTGACATAACAATTTACAATAATTCAATATATATCAGTTATAATTGAAAATATTCTTATACACAATCAGTGATACTGTCATTCCGCATTATAACCTTTTTGGAATATATTTATTGAAAATTCGAATAAATAATTAATATAATTCAACATAAAAAGCCGAAATAAAAAAAGGACACTTAGTGTCCTGACCATCGGAAAGGTCAATGTGCTACTTTTTTAAGCTTTCATTATTTCTCCTTTTAAATTATCAAATGAATATCCCATGTCAAGTGCATGGGTATAAGCGGTTTTACCGCTTTTATCTTTTATATTTGGATCTGCTCCATGATACAACAGCAGATCTACAATTAACTTATGTCCGTTGTAGGCAGCATAAGTTAATATCGTTCTACCTTTTTTGTCCTTTATATTAACATCGCCTCCACTATTAAGAAAATTTTCCACTTCTTGATAATTACCTCTCATTGATGCTTTGAGAGGTAATTCCATCGAATCTAACACCTTAACTAAATATTCAAAAAACATAATTAAACTCCTTTTCTGCTTATTCTGCTTCTCTGGTCATCAGTAATACTTCTTTTCTCGTTGTTCTCTCCCAAGAGATATCTTCCAAATTGTTTCTGACATAGATTTTACCCTCATAGAATATGCATGAAATATACTTGTAGTTGAAAGACACACCTAACTTTAAAAATTTGAAAGCAGTCAAACTTCTGGTTAGCCTGTCGCTTTGCAAAGATTCTTGATACAAGAATTCATGCTTTGGATCTTCTCCAAATTGATCATGCTGATCTTCTTTTTCAAGCTCTTTTATTTCAAGATCTTGCAGTGAGATTTCAAGTCTATTGATCTCGTTTTCTATTTTTTTTCTTTCTTTTTCTATCTTCTCTTGACTTATTTCATCAAGTCTTTGTTCAAGCCTTCCCATCTTACTTTTTATTTGTTCTTGATTCATATTATTTGCCCCCCTTCCATTTCATTTCATCTTATTAATCAATATCATCAGCTAATGTTTGTTTACTTCTTCTACCTACAAGAATATACTCGTTTTTTACAGGCATTCTTATTGCTGGATGGGAAGGATGAACTATCTCTTGCTCAACTGCAGTATGCCTTCGAGGCAGTGTCATTTTTCGACTTCTCCCTGCGACTATAGCAATGTCTCCTTGTCTGACAATTATGTCATTCTCTTTCCCGCCCCATATCCAAGAAACCGCTTCTCTCACAGTGTTGCAATTCTTCGACACACCGTGAGAAAAATAAGTACCGTCTTCGTTGCGCCCACAAAGATAACGAAGATACAAAACAGACGGCTTGTAGCGACTGTCATAATAGCGCCTCACACGCTCTACTTCCACTAAAACTAAACCCTTTTTCCCTGTATCTAAAAACGGAGGTTTTTTGGCTTCGTCGGGCAATACGAAGTCTAAAATGCTTGTTATTCTATAGTCGCCACTTTTCCAGCTGTCATGTTCATCATAGAATATTCCAGCTTTTTCTACGATGCTTTTTGCTCTTTTCTCTAATCTCTCTGATTCAGATAGATTATTATTTCTAACCACAACAGAAGAAAACATATTACAATACCTGCGATATGCCCTCTTTATTTTAACCCTTTTGGCTGCATTGTTTTCACCTTTGATTTTTCTTAGTATTTTTTGCACTTTTTTTTCTAATAACATATTAGCCCCTTTTCGCCTCAATCTGTAATCCGTTCGTCCGAATCGGTGTCTTCGAGGCTTCTATATTAGTATAGCATGAATTCTATTAATATCCATACTGCATTCGACCTATTTTTTATTAAATTTTATTTTATTAGAATATTATACCTTTTTTCGTTGTTTTTTTTTATCATACTTTGAGTCGGAATCGGAATAAAAAAAAGACCCCATCGATCGTTCGGGGTTGATCGACAAGGTCTTCTGATTAATTCTCTATTGTTTCTTATTTCCCTTTCACGAAGCAAAAGATATTTGCTTCGTAATCATCATCATCGGACTCGTGCCGACGATGATCTCTGTCTCTTTTTCGCCATTGATGAACCAATTCAGCATGCTCCAGCATGCTAAGCTTGTGAGTAGTAGTGCAGTCGGGAGAATAGTAGTCCTTGTGCACGGACTTGGAGTCGATTCTTCGTCGGTATATAGCGATTCTTCCCACTCTGATATATCTGTGCTATCGGTCGGGTTGATCGTGTAGATCATCCCTGAATCGAATCCCATTCGGGTCTCAATCATTAAAGAAATTTTGGGATTAAGCTTGATTACTCTTTCCCAAATTTCTTTTCTTGCAGACATGGAGTCAACTAACAAGAACACGACTCCAGAGAATTGCTTACGGTTTGTTGTTGCACCGACAAATTCTTCATGTTTCGTCGGCTTTGTGCCAGTCGCCTTCTCGATCATCTGTGCCAGTGCCTCGACTTTCGACACTTCGACATCGTCCAGCGAGAAGCATTGGTTTGGGAGATTGTGGGACTCGACTATGTCGCAATCCCACAAGTGTATATTTTGCACTCCCATTTTCGCAATCGATAGTGCGACCCAAGATCCTGTCGCACCGCAACCGACGATATGCACTGCCGTATTCCCCCACTTTTCAGGGGAGAATACATCCAATTGCCTCCAGTAGTCTATCATAATGCTTCCTCTCTTTCACGATTTCTATATGAGTAGTCGTGAAAATGGTATTTTCTACCAAAACCATCATAATCATACGCAGGAGTTGACACATTCTTCTCAATCTCCAATTTCCATTCTTTCGACGGCTTTGTATTGTTGAGAATATCCCACTCGACATCCTCAAAAACTACACCCCTCTTGTAGTCGAAAAAAGTCATTTCGGCTCTCCCCTGTCGGTTGAAAATCCCTCGAATGAACCAGTCGTTCGAATAAAATAAATCCATCTGTTTCTCATCTTGCCCGCTTGGTGCAGTGCATGATGGGTGCAAATGCCCCCAAAAACGAAGCGATTCGTTCATCTTTATGGGGTCAGTGGCATTCACAAGGATCTCCGACAATCCCTCCTCTTGTATTTCGCAGGTCGCATGACTAACGATCTGCGTTGGGAGGTATATTTTTGTTATGAGGTATTGGTCATTTGCCAATACCTTGACCTCGCCTAACCACGAAATTTCGTTGACACCCGCAAGAGATATAATCTCTTGCATATCCTTTTGGGCTTGGAGAGAGACCAGCACCTTAGGTTGCTGAAATCTCGTTATAACCTTTGTTGCGAATTTATGAATTTTCATTTTATTCCCCTTTCTCGGTGGCTTCTGGCCACCAGTAAATTCCTTTGCCAGCCGTGTCATCGACATTTACTGACTCAAGCCATTCGACAAGCAAAAGGAATATAGTATTTATCTCGTATTTAGCAATCAGCTGTCCAAGCATCTCCGAGATGTTGCCCAAACATGCTTTCCCGTTTTCTTTAATGTGGGGGTGATGCCTATTGTATGTAGTATTGCCGTCGAATTCTGGTGGTGGGTTACTGCCCACGCCCTTTCCTTGATTCGTTTTGTTGTAAAATAAAATTCCGCCGTCTGCGAAATCTACAGTGATAGAGAACTCACCTATCATATATCGTTTGCCTTTCTCCTCTATGTATATCATAGAGGTAGAGTAAACGATCTTGTTATCTCCAACGATAAGATTTTTACACATATCGTTAGTCATTAACATCTCAAACTGTTCGACAATTTTGCTGTCGTCGAACTGTTGCAGTCCCTGTATTTTCTTGTCTCTGACTGTGTTCTGTCGAACACAATCCAAAATCCTGTTTTTCATTTCTGCTATTATTATTGTGTTCTGATCTATTTTTTTCTGTAGTATTTTTATTTCTTCGTCGAAGCTACGCCTCGACAACAAGATAAACTTGTCAAGGCTAACTTTCTGCGACTTTTTCAAAATCTCTTTCATGATATCGTCGTCGCTGACGATATCGTAAATTTTGTCTGCAATAATCTGAATGAACTTCAGACTATTGTCAGAATTGTTGTGCACTAAATCAAGTGCAATATAGAAGTTATTTCGGTCGTAAACTTCGAGTAGGGGAATCCCCTCCTCGAAAACAGTATAATATTTACCAGAGACCTTACAATAGTCTCTGTTGGGCAATGTTATGCCCAACAAACTATCCTTCGAAGTCGATGTAATACAATCGACTTCTGGGCTTGAATAAATCATAATACTTAGTTTGCCGTTTAACAACGGCAACTTTGGATCGCCATGTGGAACCATAATTTCCACATCAAGATCCAACTTATCTCCCAGTTCCTGGAAAATATTCTTAATCGAATCCTTGAACTCACTACTATCGTATCCATTATAGGATAAGAATTTGCAGATACGAGGCTCTATCTCGTATCTGCTTAATCGCCTGACGCCGTCAGGCATGCCATCCCTGACGGTCTCTATGTTTAACAATCTCAATTTCGGTAGATCGGCATCAGAGATTAAGATTCCGTTTTTCTCGGCTATCTTTTTCGCCGAAAAATATATTCCGTTTTTTTCGGCTATTTTCTTCAATTTTTTCGAAGTGATAAAAATCACTTGCTTCACCCCTTTCTTATTTTTTAAAAAATCGAGGGGTAGAATGTGAGTCAAATTCACACTCTACCTCCTCTAATTTAATATACTGCTCTTACAATGGCGAGAGCCATTTTTCTGAATTCATCTGATTTCAGAAAATTGATCCATTTTTCTGTTTCGGAATATACCGCATATTCGTCTATCTCCTCTTCCTCTGGCTCTTCCTCTTCCTCTTCCTCTTCCTCTGGCTCTTCCTCTGGCTCTTCCTCTTCCTCTTCCTCTGGCTCTTCCTCTGGCTCTTCCTCTTCCTCTTCCTCTGGCTCTTCCTCTGGCTCGTCTTCGATCTCGTCGTCGGGATCGAAGACGACTGGCTCAAGTGCCCCCTTGAGTAGTGCCAGAAGTTGTTTCTCCTCATCAGACTCTGCGATATTTAACAAAGTTGAAATGTTTGACTTGAGTTCTGAATCTGGCTCTAACGCTGTCTCTAACGCTTCCATTGCCTGCGACATTCTATGATTCCTCTCATATCTCCAAAAATTGGCGAACACCTCATTTACATTCTCCTGCAATTCCAATATTCTCAAAATTGAAATTGAGTTATTGTTATTGTCATTTCCTTTAATCTTTTGTAACAACATGATAATCGACCCATCTGGAATATACTGATCTTCCAGATGGGTCTTACCGTTGACCTTGACTTTTCTGGTGCGACCTTCTTTCACCCAGCTTCCATTGTTCAATGGGGATACACGATCTGCCTCTGCAAGAATCCCCTCTAACGACCTTGAACTACTTTCAAACCTCGCTACCATACCCGGAACCATTAGTAAGTTTATCATTTTTTACCCCTTTCTTGCCTCGTTCTGTAGTCCGCCCTCGATCGAGGGTCGGTGTCTTCGAGGCTTCTACCTTATATGTCCTCTAAAAGCTTTTCAATTTCCTGAAAAGCTCTATCAATATTGTAAAATACATTTGAATTTATGATATATTTTTCGAAGTATATTACTTCGATGTAGAAACCTCTTTTTTCATCGGTTTCGGGAAACCTGATTAGCCACGTGTTTTTTTCGGGGTAAAACTCCCCGACGCCACTGTTTTCTATTAATTCAACCAACCTCTGGCAATTTGACGAATATGTTATACTCTTATCCTTCCTTTCTTCTATCTTTTCTTTGATTTTTCTTAGCATTTCCTGCATATTTTTTTCCAATAACATTTTTTTACCCCTTTCGAGCCTCCTCTGTAATCCGCTCAATCCTGAGTCGGTGGCTGGAGGCTATTATATACATATTAAATTATCATCGAGATTGATCTCGATCCCCTCGTCATCGAGATCAATCTCTTCCCAAGCATCAGCGACTCGAACATCTTGCCATCCGTCGCCTTTATAGTGTATCTCGCACCAATCATCGCCACAGCGATAACTAACATAAATCGTTTTTTCGACTTTGTCAATATTTTGAGCATGTTCTTGACAATATTCTCTTAAAGTCATAGATCCTATATCTACACCCTCGCAAATAATTTTTTTAACCATCATTTTCTCAACCTGTTCTGAACTAACCATAATTAAACTCCTTTTCGCCTCCTCTGTAGTCCGCTCATTCCTGAGTCGGTGTCTCAAGGCTATTTATAGTATAGCATAAATTTAGCTTGTGTAAATAGTTCGTTTGACCTATTTATTATGTGTATTTTAATGAATTTCGTTTCGTTAGAATATTATACTTTTTTATTATATTTATCATATCGGAGGAATCGGAGTCGGAATCGGAGTCGGAATCGGAGTCGGAATCGGAGTCGGAGTCGGAGTTAGTAATATCTATACGGTCGAAATATAATGTCATATTTCTTTCAAAATCACATCCAATTTGTTGAATAAGTCATCGATCGAACAGGAAACCCTATCATATTCGCCACAGATTATTTTTATCTCTATTTTTTTAAAATAAACTTCGATATACCTTGCAAGCTTTTTTGGAGTTTCAGGGAATTCAACAAGCCATGCCATTTTATCTTTGTAAACCTTTCCGACGCCACTGCTTTCCAGAATCTTCAACAAGATCTTACATTCCTCCTGAAAAATAACATTTTCACTTTTTCTTTCTCTAATTTTAGTTTCCATTTGGTTTACCATTTGGCTTACCGTTTCTTGATTAAACATATTAGCCCCTTTCAAACCTCCTCTGTAATCCGCTCAATCCTGAGTCGGTGTCTGGAGGCTATTTATAGTATATACTTCATTTGAACTATTTTTTTATGTTTGATTCGGACTGCGGATCGTCGTGGCCGATCGACGTGGTCAAAGTCAAGGTGCTTCAACTGCATTCCCGACGCACTTGTTCTCTCCTTTATATAATCTATTAACATTTCTATAATATTTACAAGATTATTATCATCATCATATATTTCTGTATCCATATATTCTTTAATTATTGTTAAAATATCTTCCTTATTTTCAGGATCAATATTTTTTTTATGTTGTAAGAGTATCTTTACAATATTTCTATAATCATTTTTAAAAGCTATCATTAAAGCAGTGTTACCATATTTATCTTTAATATTGACATTTGCACCATGTTGCAGTAGTAGTTTTACTATTTCTTCATGTCCACCTCTGCAAGCATACATTAATGCAGTTTTATCATCTTCATCTTGTATATTTATATCTGAATTATGTTGTAATAATAATTCTACTATTTCTATAGATCCATATTCGCAAGCTAATATTAATGCAGTTCTACCACATTCATCTTGTATGTTTATATTTGCACCATGTTGCAGTAGTAGTTTTACTATTTCTTCATGTCCATTTCTACAAGCATACATTAATGCAGTTTTACCATATTCATTTTGTATATTAATATTGACTCCACTTTTTAATAATAATTTTAACACATCAATATGATTATTTCTACAAGCCCATATTAAAAGATCATCTTCGTTTATTGACTTTAATAACATATTATAACCCCTTTCATATTATTTTTTCTAACTCCTCCATTAATGCTTTCACTGCGTCAGAGACGAAGTGAAAGTATTGCCGTTTACAACCAATTTCCAAAACAATCTGATTTTTATTTTGCGTTTCAGATAATATATATGTTGTTTGATTTTCAGGTAGTATTAACCACCAAGATCTTTTTTCGGTGTTGACCACTCCTATTTTTTCTCTTTTCAGAAAAGAAAGAAGAGAAAAGAAATCAGAGGAGATTTCCCTTTTCTCCTTCTCTTTTATTTTTTGTATTTTTCTTGCCATTTTTTGGTTAAACATAATACACCCCTTTCTATTTACATGCAATTTAGTTTTATACGCCTATAAAACCGACATATTAGAAAAAGATCCTCTTCGCTATCTTCGAACGAGTAAATGGTTCTTATATCCCATTTAATTAGTTCGGCTTCTATTGCAACCATAAGGTATGGGTTACACTTGACTATCACAGAATCGCCTGTTATAGCTTCTCTTCTTAATATATTCACAATTTTGATAGCCTTTTTGTCTAACTCTTTCAAATTGTATGACAATCCAAAATCGAGAAGATTTTTTACTTCTTTCCAATTCTCATCATTCAGATTTTCAACACCAGTTAAAACTTGTTTTTCAGTTAAATTTCGCTGTGTTATGTTCCAAGTTGTCATATACACTCCTTTTAAAACGGTGCTTGATTAATCCATTCGTTGAAGCTTAAGTGTCTTTGTTCAGACATAGCTTCGAGTTTTATTTTGTTCCAATTGTAGGCAATAGGAAATTCCAGATATTTCAATCTGAATTTTTCAATATTCCTTTTCTTCGGCTCTTGTCTTAGTGAATCAGATAGCAAAATACCATCCATCGCAAGCCGTATAGCTCTTGTAGTAATGATAGTAGAGTCTTTTAACCAGCGATACGACATCATATCAAGTTCGCTATAAGAACATATCTCTTGTATTAATATTGGTATTATGTTAATCTTTTTGTAGTATATCTCTATATTTAAATTTGTTAACAAAGCCGATCGCTCAATTTGTAAATCTGGTATTCCTATCTTGTTTGTCGATGGTGAATGATTGATTCTGAAAAACGAATCAGTAAGCTCTTTTGCCGTTTTTCCTTGAATATTCATTACTATCTTTGCGTTAGGAAATCTATTCTGAAACCTCATCGCAATAGAAGCATGCGACTCGAAATCTTCATCATCTGGAATTACGATCTCGTTTGGTCGTAACACCTGACATAGATTCATTAATTCTGATTCAGGAAGAGATTGATTTTTCTCGTTTCTTCCATTCATCATTATAATGTAATCAGCTTTACAGGCATGACTAATATATACTTCTTTCATTTGGCACGCCATATAAAATCTCGGGTCAAAGGCAAATACCTTCGGCTCTGGTTCTAATGAAATCATATCATGTGGCAATTGATGTATAATCATTTATTTATCTCCTTTTGTTTTTAAATCATCGATAACAATTTCTAAACCATGACAAAAAGCCATTGCTTCAATTTCTTTTATTGCTTCATCATATCCGTTATTAAAAGCAATATGGTAAATGTTTTCAAATTCTTCATTGGTCATTCTTTCACTTCCTCATTTCTAATTTTTGCTAATATGTTATCACAATCGATAATAACATATTCTACGGGATAACCGTAGTAGTAGTTAGGATTCTCAATATAAGTTACTCCGCCATCCTTGATTCTTGGGAATAACACACGATCATATCTTTGCAGGTCGAAGACACTTCTCCCGACAGATACGATATATCCAGTCCCTGTTCTGTTCTCAAATTTTGGAATTTCAATACTGCCCCTAAACTCAAGCACGGGATCCCTTAAAATCACAACATCATAAGGATGTGCTGGTTTAGGATGTTTTCTAAATAATAAAACATTTTTAATTAAACACTTAGCAATAACGCCAAGATTAGATTGTATTCCAATGTCTTCCATAATCCTTAGCACTAAATTAATCATAATACCTCCTTCTTATTTCTTCACAATCGGGTCAGGAAAAAACACTTCGATTATATCGCTTCTACCATTTTTAATCTTACGCTTTTTCCAGCTCGAATCAGACCATAGTTTGGTGTCTTGCCTATATGCATATCCAAGTTGTTGTGCAGTTTTAAACGGAAACACTGCTCCTGTAATCTTAGCAATAGATCTGAAATAACCAAGTTGTTCTGTAGGTGAAGCACTTACGCCGTCGATTATGAACGAATAATCATGAATTTGACGCCCTACGCACTTGATTTTCAAATCTATCACAGAATGTTTTAATGCAATCGTAATAATTCCAGTTTCATCATCACTTGACTCTACTATGAATTTATTATTTTGTAAAAATTCATAAAATATTTGCCACCATTCCATTGTCAATGAATTATCTTTTTTGTTCTGACTTGAAACTTTGTTTATTGTTTCAATCCAATCTTCAAGTGAGTAAGTGAAATATTTCTTGTTGTAATTATTTAATTGCTTGTTAAGCATGACCATAAGCAAGAGATATTCAGATGTTCTCGACTTGTAAATCAGTCCTTTTCTGAATTTATCCAATAATGCTTTCATGTGTTGTTGTCCATCCTTATATGAAGGCATTATATTATAAGCAATCACATTGATCATAGCCGACATTATCTTGTCTCTCGACTTAAAAAGCTCTACCCTATCGATCATTCCATAGTAATCGCCTTTTTCTCTAATGTCTGTTGGTATCTCAATATACCTTGTCAAAACATCATCGGCTATAAATGTATCCAATCCAGTCATAGCGACAAGGCTTCTTGCCTCTTGGCTAATCGTCGATATTCTATCAATATCACAAATTACTCTTGCACAACCAGTAGCAGAAGCGTCAAAGAATGTTCTAAGCGAATCAGATAGTTCTGTAACATTCTGATTATCAAAGAACAATACAGGCATTGTCCTACCTGCACGCCACAAGGCAGGTGCAGAATTAAAATAAGGTAATTGTCCGTGCAGATCACCAAAGAATAAGACATACAGTAATTCGAGAATAGTAGATTTGCCAGTATCAGCTTCACCGTATATCCTAAGCCCCGCACGAACAGTCGAAAAAGAAGATATGATACTGCAAAAAAGCCAACATACAATGATGTCTTTGTAAATATCATCTATCATAAATATTCGCATACAATTATTGTATAACAAATCAATAGCTGATGGAATATCTACATTTGGCAAGTAATTGAATGTTTTGAAATATCTTTTTCCCTGAAATTGAATTATGGGAACTTCACACGATGAAATAACGCTAACTTTGTTCGGTTTAATGCTTAATGTTGTTTTATCATGCATATCAAAATATATTTCAAACGGGTCGGACGGGTTAGGTGCTATCCACGACCAAGTTTCACAAACATCAGCATCGAACTTTGGTGCTATAGAAAGCCCCTCAACAATGATCTTACCAGTATTTGTCTTAACAGAAAGTCCACCTAACGCTTGAAGCATAGATCGTAAATCTTTGCTTGATTCCGTTAGGAGATAGGTTTGACCGTCAAAAAACAAATATCCTACATCGTCGCTATCGTCCCACACGAACTTTCCACCATGACTTTTAAACCATTCGATCGTCCTATCTATCATCACATCTGGTGCAACTTGCGGTTGTGATTTATAGACTTGAACGCCTTCTGTCCATTTCATGTGAAATGAATGAATAACTTCTTTTAATGACATTCCAGTGGAATCGAATGACAGTTCGTCATATTTTATTGTTTCAAGCTCAAATTTTTCGCAATCTTGTTCTTTCAATGCTTCAATACCATATTTCAACACAAGATCCGAAACATCAGTATCCATTGGCATAGATATGATGAATACTTCGTTAGCAAATGGAATCAATGATGTTGCCACTTTTTTTGCTCCTTTGATTCCAGCTTCATCACCATCATAGCAAATGAAGACTTGTTTGCCTCTGAAATATTCATTCCAATGATCAAACCAAGTCGAAGCTCCTCCTGTGGTAGTTACTGCTTCTATGTTGTGTTGTCTTAGAAGCATGCAATCCCATTCGCCCTCACAAATATAAACTTTGTCCGTAATCGGTTTACTTGGAAAGAGATTTATTTGTGAAGAGAAATTTAACATTTTGGACTTAGCAGTATTAGAATACTGCCTTATGTTAATTACTCTGTCGTATTGATTAAATATAGGGATTGTCCATCGATTGTTTATTTTGTTGTAACCGATCTTATATTTCTTGATCGTATCTATAGACAATCCCTTAAGTTCCGTAAGTAGCGATTGAAATTGTTTGTTTTCCATGAGGTATTCGTGATATTCCTCTACCTCATTATTAAACAATTTCAATTTGCCTTTGCCCAATAATACTGACTGTGCTTTACTTCTGCCACATTCCCAAATTTCATTTATTAAGTCAAGGCTTGACCCTTTCTTATTACAGCCAAAACAATAAAATAATTGTGCTTGGAAGTTTATTGATAACGAAGGATTTGTGTCTGCATGAAAAGGACATATTACCAGTCCTTCATTTTTCATGTTAACATCAATTTCTCCAAACACATTTTCCATTAGACTTTTAAAGTTTATTGTTTCGATTTTATTCATTTTTTCTCCTTTATTCATTTTTTTCTCCATAATCTTCAGGATCGTAATCCATTAAATAATCAAAACATGCGGGTGCTTTACCATGTTTTACTATGTAATGTTCTATGCACATCCTGACAAATTCAGATCTTTTAATGTTTAGGAAACGACATTCTTCATCAACAGCTGTAAATAAATAAACATCTATAGCTGCTGTAACAATAACATCGTTAGCCATAAATTTGACCTTCACTGAATTTTTTAAGCTCCTCATCATCGTCTTCATCTGGTTCTATCTGTGATAATAAATGCTGTTGTTCTATTTCTGGTTCAATAACCTTGATAGTTTTAGTCATTCTATCTACTTCATCAATGAGAATGAGGTATTCTTCGACAGTTATCGTCTCCTTTTCAGCTGGAATAGTGATATTTTTTCCTACAAGTTTTACCGTAAAATCCCTTATACCATTAGTGTTCCACACTAATTTGCCGTTAGAATTAACAAAACGGAAACATTGGACTTGTTCCATCAACCCTTGTAATTTGCCTTGTAGTTCTTTTGTTGATGGTGTTGATGGAGGGTTCGTCATTACTTGCCTTGCCTTGAAGTCTTCATAGCTTTCCCGTTCGTTGATTTCCTCAACAGAGGTAAACCCGCAGTTAGTCGCCTCCCGATAGGCTCGGTTCGTGGCTCTTGTTTGTGCCATCTCAATATATCGCCCATGCCTGCAATTCTCACTTGACGCAGTCGCATATTGAGTAAACGAAGGATTATCTCCACCATTTAGATATAATTCAGCTTTGAACACTACGTATGCAAAGCGTTTCAGGTCTTCACCTTCCTTTTTTTTATAAGCAAAGCCTTTGAATCCCTCCGCATCCTTGAAATGCTCATACATTTCACCTGTTACAGGTGTTAACACTACCCTGAAGTTAATTCCGAACTTCTGTTCCATCTTCCTTTCTAAGCCAGCTTTTTTGATAAACAAGTCGCAACCTATGACTTTGCCTTGTTTATCTCTAATCTCACGCATTAAATAATGTTGTTTTTCGATTAGTTTGTTGAACTTATCGCCTTCAATTTGTTTAATCGTCTCTAACGCTATGTCGTTTACTGGCACCAATGCCAAATTTGATTCATATCCCATTTTATTTGCTCCTTTATTTTATCCTTATTGAATATTTTTGTTCAGGCATGTATGTTCCATCGATAACTTCGCCTGTTTGTTTATGCCAGTCATTAATTGCAGTCTTGGATATCTTGTAATCCTTTTTCATTCTATCTCCGAATCGTGTTTCAAGGTCGATTATATCGAAGATATTTACGGCACCTGCATCGAAAATCAGGTTTACCTTTTTGTAGTCTAATGGCACCTGCTCTTCTTTGTTGACTTCAAGCCTTAATGGCACCTTAGCTTTGACCACATTAATTGTTTCGTCTTGTAGTTTAGATTCATCGATAGCATTCATAGCTATCACTACATTTTGCTTAAGCGAATCAATAAACTTTACTTTTAATTTCATTTTTTGTTCTAATCGCTTAAGCTCCATCTTAATAATTGAATTCTCGTATTCAATCTGTTTCATCAGTTTTGAATACTCAATTATTTTTTCGATAATCTCTTCTTTGTTGTCATTCTTTATCATCAGAATGTTTTGCTTCTCTTCTTCCGAAGCAGACTCGTAGAAATCTTCTAATGACAATGCTTCCTGTGTCAAATCGAATAGATTCATATACTTGCCTCCCTTTCTTTGCATTCAACATAAAATTCACATGTTTTGCATTTTTCTGATCTAAAAGGAAAAATGCTTCTTGAATTAATGTTCTTAGCATGATTGAATACTTCTTTCTCGAAGTATTTGTATTCGTGAAGTGAAATGGGATACTCTTCCCGTTGCCATACTCCATCAGTAGTAAACATAATTATAATCTTTGTCGGAGGATATTTAATCTTATCCTTAGCCGACAATAATTTTATAATAGTAGAATTAGATACTATTCGATCGAACCTATGTTCGACTAAACAAATTTCATCTTTTTCTTTGGCAATATTAATAATGACAGGAATTACGCAGTAAGGTTTTAACTTATAAGGATCCCTTACTATATATTCCGTTTTGCCTTGAAATACCCAGTCGAACGGTAGTTCGAGAACTGCCATTTGAGATTGTAGCCCAAACATTCGCCTCATCGGACATGGGTCATCGAAATTCTCTACTTTTATCTTACTAAACATTAATAATCTCCTTCTACAATTTTCAATTATTACCGTCTCCTTTCTTTTTATCAAGCGAAATCTTTGACTTCTTCTTCATTTCTTCTTGAAGTTTATTTAATTTCGCAGTTCTTTTGCAGTATTCTGAACAATATTCTGAATGTTTTTCACTCATTGGATCGCCACAGAATTTGCAAAAATAGTAAAAATTAATCATCTTCTTCTCCTTCTTCTCCTTTATCATTATTAGAAAATTCCAATATCTTATCTATCATAATCATATTATTAACTCCCTCCCTGTCGTTTTGCAGTATGTTATCAATATATTCGCTTATTGTATTTTTTACAATAAGTTTTATCACTGTCGGACTTTCTGTAGTAGTCAATCTGTGTATTCTTGCGTTCATCTGGTCAATATCTTCAGAACTCCAAGTTTGCTCTACACAGATTGCGTATTTTGCGTTATCAAGATTCAATCCCTTACTAAGACACGAGATATTACCTACCAGTATCTTAATATCACGATTTTTGAAATTACAAATTATATCAAATCGATCGTATTCTTTCGTGTCTCCAGTAATAAGCCCAGTCGAATACCCGCTTCGATTTAACCTTGAATTCAATTCACAAAGAAACGCTTTGTGAAATCCATAGATTATTATTTGGTCGTCTTCGGGTATATCTTGCAGTAGTTCCAATACAACATTCGTAGTGGGTTGCCAGTCTTTGTAAGGACGCCCATTTTCATCTTTCATCGCCTTAGGCAAAATAAGAAACTGTCTAAGTTTCTCAATCAAAGCCATTTTGTGAGGATAGCTTTTCAATCCTATTTTGCCTGTTTTTAGTATTTTAATGTATTCGAACCTATGATCTTTATTCATAGGAACATAGACAGTTTTATATATAATATCTGGCAGTTCTTGTGCAACATCTCTTTTATGATGTTGAACCATGTAATCTTTGACGAGTGATTTAAACTCGTCAATACGACACGGATTAGCACCTTCTATCTTTTTATAGCCATAGAAAGATTCAGATACTTTGCAATATTTATTGACGAATCGCCAATATGAAGTAAATCTACCCTTATCTATTTTGCTTATGAGAGGATAGATTCTTGACGGATCTTCTTTGTTCATCAAGATACCTTGAAGGAAAAAAATGTAGTCTGCATTTAGCAATTCCATGCCTTTAGTCTGTTTACTTTTTCTGTCTTGGTATCTTATCGATTCATCAAGTATTGCAACATGAAAATATGTTTCGTGCAATATCCTGTAATCTCGTAACATTTCGATGTTTACGATAAGATAAGCAGTTTTTTTCGCAGTATATTCAATAAAATCTTTAATTATTAATTCTCTTTTATTTCTTATTCCAGAAGCGAAAAAGATCTCGTTTGGATACCATCTGTTGATATGATCTTTCCACTCCATTTTGAGGTATGATGGGCAGACAATAAGTATTCGTTTAGGTTCAGTCAATATATTTTTGCAAGCAATTAAAGCCTGCATAGATTTCCCTAAACCCATTTCTTGACAAAGAATAAACTTTTTCTTGAACAATAATAAGTTTATCCCTATTTTCTGGTAGAGTCGTGTTTCTGGAGGGTAATATAATGTATTATCTATTATCCCTTTAGCGATGTTGTTTCTCTTTTTTCTGTTTTGGATGTAGTTATGTAAATACTGTTTAAGATGGTCATCGACTTGTGCATTCGTTACTTGAATGCATTTATGTATAATTATAGGGTCGCAGTCGATATTAACATATCTGTTTCCGTTAGCGGAAGTTTTTATGTTATTTTGTGCTATTTCGGCTATTACTGTAACCTTTTCGCCAAAATATTGAAACCCAGATATGTTGCCTTTCTTAAATCTTGTATGTATTTGTTCCATGTTTACATTCCTCCCAAAAAGCAATAGCATGTCCAAGTGCATCAACGAAATGACGCTTGAACTTTGTGTTGTAATTTTTGCATTTATTAAGCAGTCCTCTTGCCTCTGGCAAGAAAGGCTTTCTTTTTTCTTTATCTTGAAATACTGATTTGAATTCTCTATTCAGAACACTCCAGTATATATGATACGCTAAAGCGTAAGTGTAATAAGCCTCCTTAAATGCAGATGCAATTATGATAGGCTTTTCAATGACTACAATATCTGTTCTACAGATATAACATAGCACCGCTTCACCTATATTGGCTTCTTCTTTTTGTGAATAATGCCAACATTTAAGAGTGTCGATTTCTTTAGTATTGGTATCATATATAGCCATAGCAGTATGATACCCGCAGTCAAAACCAGCAATTCTCATTTTTCCTCCTTGACGAATTTTTCCCATTTACAAAAATTTTCATGTCGTTTTTCGTATTCTGCGAATCTCGACATTGGATTCTTTAAACGGCTTGTATCACGATTCGATCTCCTTCTCAACCTCAACATTTTCAACAGAAAAGTGATAGTATTTTTCATGTTTGCTCCTTTCAATGTGTTTTCGTATCGCTTCTTCCACGAAATGAGAAATCACAACATCGTTATTTCTCAACCATGCTATGATTTCATCAGGTAGCCATATAGCCATCTGACTTTTTTTCATTCTCTTACCCATATTTTCACCTCCCTTATTTTTTATTGTATTTACATAGTATATCATATTATACTATAATATTTTAATATAAAAAAAACCTCTCTTTCGAGAGGTAAAAGAAAGGGGCTCAAAATACATTACAATAATTGTTTCAATGGGGCCACCGATTTTCATCGGTGGAAAAAAGGGGACACAGGATCAAATTCCCCTTAACTTATAATATTTTCTTACTTTTTTAATTTGCTCTACAGAGTCAGAATACTTTTCATCGTATTCTTTTTTTGAAATTTCTTTTCTCATAAATTTTTTATATTCTTTTTTAATGTATTCTTTAATGTTTTGTATATCCCTTCTTTTGTTTTTTTCTTTAAAACCGATATTAGTTTCAGGGTCTTGCGAATCTACCCACCCCGTCATCAATTTCCACATAAAATTATCTAAAGGTGTCTTCAATTTACCATTATTATCTGTTTCTTTATTCCAGAACTGTATTAGATTCTTGTAGTTTTTTGGAGTTAACGCTGTTGGCAAAAGCGAATTTAGCATGTACACAAAGGCAATTTTCATTTTTTCTGTTCCAGAAGCTCCTTCAGGAATAATGCTTCTACCAGTGAAATCTTTATTGTATTTCAACTCATACGCTAACTTCCCAAGCGGTTCTTTAAATAAAAAGAATTTACTTGTGCTTGGATCTAACATATATTGTGCTTCAAACATAGGCATGATTTTAGAGTAATCGAAGAATTGTCGTTTACCTTGTGAATCTTTGCCTATATAGAATTTGCCTCGTGTTGTTTGTGCTAAAAGTGCATACAATTTTTGCTCTGATATATTCAATGCTTTTGAGGCTAACTTCAAAGTTCCAAACTTAGTTATCATGTCAGCCAAGCTGGCTTTATCGTAAGAAGCCATGCCTCTTTCCATGTTTTCAGGTGATATTTTATCACGATTCATAAGTCCGTAGCCTATCGCAGGAAGTGAAAACAAATATAATGATGTTTTCATCATTTTCATCCAAGCGGGTGTTCCTGCTTTAATAGTTTCGCCTATACCAAGTGTTCTCGGCAATGAACGAGTTAAATATGAATACATAAATGATATAAACGGTGAACCGATAAACGGAACATCTCTTACTTTTTTTATTATTTTAGGCATAAAATCGTAAGATGTGATTATATCTCTTGCATATTTTCCTGCTTCGTAAGCAGTATTAGTGAATGATTCATCAAGCAATTCCTCATTTGATAATTTTATTGCTTTTTGAAGCGGTAATCCCATATCTTCCATCTTTTTCCAGAATACCAAACATTTGAATATATTATCTTGGTCGGCATAGAATTGCGATACAACCTCTATGCCATCAGCTATAGCTCTAATTGCATTGCCATCTTTAAGACTTTCATAAACATTTTTCAAATTTGGTCTTTTAACAACGCCTAACTCTTCCCTAATGAAGGAACCTTGCAAAGCTCCTGCATTAAGTGCTATTTGCTTAGCTTTGAAAAACTCGCTACTTGGATCATTAGCTGTTAGTGTCTTAAATGCATTACCCCAATGCCTTCTCAATGCTGTATTGTTAGTAAATACTCCTGTCGCTCCTAATGAATCATTTATATCTACTGCTATAAGACTATTAGAAACATTGTTAAGCCAAGTTTTGTAATTAAATGCTGTTACTCCAGATTTCCAATACCTTGAAAAACTACGGAAAAAATTCACTCGTTTCGTTATTTCAGCATTAGTTTCGAGTAATTGCATAGCTACTGTCGGTTCAGCATAATATCCGTTTAATTTACCATATTCTTTTCCCGATAGAAGCTCATAATTTCTCGGTATATTCGGATTTGCTACAAACTTGCCTTCTTTCAATACAGCAGGAGGAAGGACAAGATTATTTGAATTCAGTAAGACTTCATGCATTTTTAATTGGGCTAACCGATGTGTCCCTTCATTCGTCGTAAGAAAGTATTCTCGCATTGGGTCAACAAGGAATCCCATTGTCCGCATAGCCTTAGAATTTGGAATAAACTCGCCCTTCTCATACAAATCATTTAAAAATTTCGCTACTTTTTTCATTGACTTCATTTGTAGCAAATTTCTTTCAGGAAAGAATTGATTAATTGCATCACTTTGTTTTTTTAATAATTTCAATGTTTCAGACTTAGGTCTGATTTTCATGTAAGTTTCAAGTGATACATACATATTATTTAAATCGCCCCAATTTTCACCTATTAGTTTCTTCATTTTTTTGCCAAATGGCTTCACATTGACGGCTATCTCATTATTTTGAGACATTTGCCTGAAATCATTTAACAATTCTTGTATTAATTGATTTTTTTCTTGTGAACTCCTTAAAGATTCAATCATCTTTAAGCCATTCTCAAGATGTTCTTTTATTGCTTTATTGTTACTTATGTATTCACTTCCCATTAAATCTTCTGCTATATATTTTTCAAGGTGTCTTAATTCGTTTTCACCTTTCATATATGCGTCGTAAGCTATCGCAGGGATAGTTTCTCTTGTTGACAGATTAGGATTCGAAAAATTCTCCATTGTTTTCAATATTTCATCATTAGAATCGTAATCTTTAATTTTATTTGCTAATAATCTCATGTATTCTTTTAATTCGTTTAATCCATTGATAACTTTTGTTGCTTTTTCTGGATCTTTTATTATAGATCTTAATTGTTCTTCATTTTTCCAACCCTTCATATAATCATTAACATTATCCATATATTGTGTAATATCTTCTTTGGGTATATTTAGTTCTTTCATTGAATATTCCCGACTTAATCGTTGTGCTCTATGTAACGAAGATTCGCTTGCACTACTCGAATCAGTAATTGCTCTTTGTATTATTTCTGTTGCTTTTTTATCTTTTCCAATACCAAGCCATTCTCTAAAGAAGTTAGTAGCTTTTTCTTGAATTTTTGTGAAATTATTTTTAAATCCAATACCAGCATGAAATTCTTCATTATGTGGAAGAACAATTTTAATATCTTCAGGACTTATTTTTACAATTTTCCCATTTTTTGTTTCTATATGTATATCATTTCCTTTTTGATATAATATAGTACTGACATCTTTTCCTTTATTAGTATAGATATTATCGCCTAATTTAAAGTTTACTTCGTATCCATCACTATGTTTAAACGATCTTATCGTATTAAGTTCATCTAATAATGAACCTTTAGGTTTTATCTTACTTTTATTAATATAACTAAGTGATTTATATTGCCCTCTCGAAACTTTAGGTGAACCTGTTTCAATATCTCTCGCTGTTATAAGTTCTTCTACTTTAGTTTCAGGTTCAGCCTTAGCTTTAGCCTTACCAAAAGTCTTTGGTTTTTTTAATTTTTGTTCTTTTTTTATTGGTTCAATCAAAGTAATGTCATCTTTTTTTACCTTAGGTGTTTCAACCTTAGTTACTTCAGGTGCTTCAACTTTAGTTGCTTTAGATTTTACCTTAGGTGCTTTAGGTAGTTCAGTTACTTCAGGTTCAGCCTTAGGTGATGTTTTTCCGAATTTAACTTTTTTGCTTTTCTCTATTTCTATATTTTTAAGTATATTTTCATGAATTTCTTTTTGTTTTATTATTTTTTCTTCATTTGTTAATTTTTTAGAACCACCCTTTTTTCTTAATGCAACAGGCTCTACAGGAGGCTCTACAAGAGAAGTTTCAACCTCTTTTGGTATCGTAACACCTTTTGACTGTTTAAAATCGTCTGTAGGCTCTGTAATAGCTTCTGGTGCTTTACTAACAACTTTTTTACCAGCTAATTTTTTAGAACCACCTTTTTTTACTGGAGGTTCTACTGCAGGTTCCACAACAGGCTCCACTGTAAGTGCCTTAACTTCTTCTTTAGGTATTTCGATAGGTTTTTCTATCTTTATTTCATCTTTTACAACAGGCTCTACAGGAGGCTCTGTAGGAGGTTTTTCGAGTGCTTTTGGTGGTATAACACTTTCTGGTGCCTTAAGGTTCTCCACAGGCTCTGTAATAGCTTCTGGTGCTTTACTAATAACTTTTTTACCAGTAATTCTTTCTGGTATTTCTTGTTTTTTGACTATTTCATCTATTTCTATTAAACTCTCTGGTCTTTTCTCTTTAGCTTTAACTTCAACCTCAACCTCAACCTTAGCTTCAACCTTAGGTGCTTCAGGTGCCTTAGGTGCCTTACCAAACCTTGCTTTAGCTTGTTTTGCAGTAGTAGCTTTAAATTTCTTGTGTTCAGCATACACAGGAATATATCTTTCTCCAAGTTCATCGCCGAATACAGAAGGTGCAATCTTCGATAATGATTTCTTGTTCCATGTATCCTTGTTCCAAGAAGGATGAAAAGATACTTGTTTTATGTCATTTTTTTCAACAAATTCTTTCAAATCTCGATAATATTTTATTAATTCATCGGGATCGTGGAAATGCTTACCTGAAGACAACTCATATCTATTCAATTTAGGCATGAATATTATTTTCTTGCCTTTAATCTCTCGTAACACAGGCTTAAAACCATTTTCTTTAGCTTCGTCTGAAATATCTTTCATTAAAGCATTAAATATAGGTTGTATATCTTTTTCTTCTGGATATGAGGCTCTTATCGTTTCATAAACGACTGTTGCACTTTTATTTTTAGTTACTGCCACTCCATCTTGACCATTAACCACAATAGCCTCGATATTACTTTTTACTAAGTCTTTATTTGAAATACCTTCAGAAACATAAGATCTTAGATTGCTTTCTTTGATTTTTTCGTATGCAGGCATATTGTCTTCAAAATCTTTAGCCTTAGTAAATATTGCTTCGTCTTTTGCTTTAGGTGTATCGACTTTTCCAAAATTAGCTTTAGCTTTGACTTTGGATTCTGCTTCTGGTATATCAGGTGATTTTTTTCCAAAATCAAATAATGGTTCGTTTTCTGGTTTAGGTACTTCAATATCTTCGTTAAATTTAACGCCTGATTCTACAGTATCTCCCGCTCCCGCCTTAGCTCCCGTTTTAACTTCAGCTTTAACTCCAGCCTTAGCCCCAGCCTCAAATGTTTCTCCTCCAGCCTTCAATGTAGGATCAATCCATTCACCGAAAGCTCTCGTAATTGGTGTTTCTTTTAAATTTTTAGCAGATTCTTTATAGTATTTTTCTGCTAACAATTCAATTGATTCATCACCAAAATTTGTCCATTTTGGTAATTTTTTAGTTATTTTTTCACCAATTGGACTTAATTTTTTAGCTAATTTACTGACACCTTTTGCGGCTAATGGCATCCCGAACAAATCAAATAGTATTTGTCTGGGATCTGTAACATTTTCAATTGCCATTTCTCCTGCCATGGCTGGAATAGTTTTAACCGCTTCTTCTGGTGAAATAGCAAAATTATCACTAAACTTAATCGGCTTTTCGTAAATATCTTGCAATGGTTGAACAGGATTTTTACCAGTGTATGCTTCAATTGTTTTCCCAGCAATTAATGGGTTAGTCATACTTATTGGATTTAATGCGGAATTTATTTTCCAATACATTGGATTTCTGTCAATTTCATTCCAAGTTCTTAAAATTTCACTTGTTAAACCGCCAAGTTCTAACAATCCTTCACCGTTTGTTCTATCCAAAGGTGTTAAAGAATCTTGAATGTTTTGAGTAAGTTCGTTGGATAATTTTTTAAAGCCCATGTCTGGTGTAGGTGTTATTCGTTTCTGTTGCAGGTAGTCGCCTAAAGTTTTAATACCTGCACCTACTGCTTTTGTGCCTGCCGACCAACTAAAGACAGGAATACCAGCTTCTCCACGACCACCTTTGACATTGGTCAATAGCTCATCGAAGAAACTTCTCGGATGTTCGACCTCATATTTCGATAACGGATAAGCAGTATTAGTCCATTCTGTTCGTCCGTAGTTTTCTGTTAATGGTGATAATGCAGGATGATTAGCGACGAATTCGTTGTATTCGTCGTTTGCTAAGTCATTATCAGCAACATTAAGAAATTTTTTCATATCATCTAATTTCATTGTAGATAACCTTTTTCCTTAAGCCTTATGACTTCACTTTTTATTTCATCTTGATCTTTCTTCACTTTTGTGTCATATGTAGGTTTACTAAGAAGTTTAATAAGTTCATCAGTATTTCTAATATTACGCTTTTGCATGTGGATTTTAAACATCTTAGCCTTTTCAGCATCTTGATCCTGCCCTTGCCCTTGTTTGTCCAGCATTCTACGACTGCCTTCTATCATCATTTTCTTTCCTAACAACTTCGATTCTTCATCATCACTATTATACAACACTTTACCTGCTTGCACCATGTTTCGTGCATCGCTAAAATCTTTTTCTTGCTTTTTTTGCTCTTCATTTTTCTTTCGTTGTTCTTCTTTTGTTATTTGTTGCGTTGTCTTTTGTTGTTGTCCTTGTTGTTGTCCTTGTTGTATTATATTTAATTTTTTTATTGCTAAATCATAATTTAATTTATCCTGTTTCTGTTGATATAATGTATTGGCTTCTGCTTCTGTTTGTTTTTGCATATTTGCTTTATTCATTAATGTTTGTTGTTCTCTCAACATTTTATTTTTTTCAATTTCAGCTAATTGGCTTGCAAGTAATTTCTTAGCATATTCAGCTCTTGAGTATTGATCTTCTTCTGTTTTTACTTGTGGTTGTATCATAGCATTAGACATTTGTTGCATAGCATATTCTTGTTCCATCGGAGAAGTTTGTTGATTTCCAATGAGACTGCTCATTTGAGGTAACAATGTATTCATAGCCACCATAAACCTTTTTTGTCTTGGTGTTTCTTGGTTTTGCTGTTGCCATGTTAATTCTTGTTGTTTCATGGCTTCCATTCGTCTTTGTTCTTCTGTTTGTTTTTGTTGCAAAAATCTCTGTTTGACTAATTCCCATTCAGCTTGTCTTTGAAGATTATTGATAGACATAGGATCATATTTAGGGTAATCCTGTTGTGCTTGTGTTTGTGGCTGTGCTTGTGGCTGTGCTTGTGGCTGTGCTTGTGGCTGTGCTGGTGCTTGTGGTCGTGCTTGTGCTGGTGCTTGTAGTAATGCTTGCAATGCTTGTATTGCTGCTTGCAATGCTTGTGATGGCTGTGCTTGTGGTGCTTGTGCTTGTGGCTGTGGTGCTTGTGCTTGTGCTTGTGCTTGTGGTGATGAAAATAAAGCACTCCTCAAGGCAGGATTCAAATATTGAGGTTGAGAAGGTTGTGCTTGTGGTAATGATTGAGGTTGAGGCTGTGGTTGTGCCTGTGGCTGTGGTGGCAAAATATTATTTACTAATGTCTTACCTAAGCCGTATGGATTGATATATTTCTGCATAAAATCAAACATATTGATTTCTCCTATTCGATGGTTTTCTTATCTGTTGTGTCCCGCTATTCATTTTGGAACCAATAATGTTCCTAACTTGTGAATTACCTTTGTTGTTTGAAGTATTATAGATAGATTGATTCATAACTCTACTTTTACCAACATCACCTAATGCACTACCTGCACTGCTTGCAGACGAACCAAAACCAGAATATGCGTTACCACCAGCTGGTTGACCCATATTTGTATATGCTGTGTCAAGCTGGGTAAACATATTAATTAAATCGTTTGCGGGTGTATTATAAGTGCTATCAGTCAACTGCCAATTAGGTTGTGCGGAAAAAGGAGTAGCACTGCCATGAACATTGCTTTGTAAATTATTTGTTGTAGGTTGTGTCGTTTGTGTTGGATGTTCTTGATTCCATCTCCATTGTTCTTCTGGTGTCATTTGTTCTTGCGTCGAAGTATATGTTCCCATGTATGGAAACAAATTTTGCAACATGTTTGTTTGTGCTTGCATTTGAGGCAACATTGTAGTTTCCATAGCCGTCCTTGTAAACAATTCATCAGCATTGGATGAACCGTAAGTCGCTGGCATATTTCTTCTTATCTGTTCTGATATTGGTGCATAATTATCAGCATTATAGATTTGACTTGTTATTGGTTGTACATACGAACCGAACCAGTTAGGCATTAACTCTGGATCCCATCCTACAGGATTTTCCCAACTATATTTATTACCGCTTCTATTAGCCCAAAAAGCCGATCTGGTATCTTTAGCCATATCCAACACATCCCTCTGTTATAATTTGTAAATATATCCAGTATCTTTCTTTATTCCCCAAACACCATCTTGACCAGCTACTAATTCATCTACATCAATAGCTTTAGTGCAATTTATGTTGCCATCCCAATCTAAACCTATAACCCCATATCCTAAGGATGGCAATATATCTCCATCATCATCCTTAATTGACAATAATAAATTACCATCTGAATCAAGAATAGAAGAATATATCAATGGGTTAGATGTTAAACCAGAAGCAGTCCATAATACTTCAAGTCCATTCTCAACACTTGCACGCCCTATATTTAGAGTAAATACACCACCACTATAATATTTCACTGTCCAATAACAATAAGATATACCATCTTTTTTGATTGTGCCAAGATAATGATTATCATATGCTGTAGGATAAACATCTGTCATTTCGTATTGAGTTATGAAATTTAATGCATAATTATATATTTTGATTACAACAGTAGTGCCAGTAGTTACACTATCAACAACTGTAGTTTTATAACTTATAATAAATATTTTATCATCTGTTGCACCAATTGAACTGAAAGGATTACTTCCGTCCGATAGTCCAGTAAATGATTCTCTTACACCATTGTATTTACGACTAACATAATCATAAGTATAAGTATATTCAAGTGCGATTGAATTCGAATCACCACTTAAGTAATGAACACCATTAAATCTATTTACCTTCCAATATGGTGATGTATAGATATTTAATATATCAGTATCATTAATTATTATCGTTGAACTTACCATCTCAACAGAAACTAAATATGCATCTGGGAAACCAGCAGGAGGAGTGAATAAAGACGATACATAATCATCAGTAACATAATTATTACTTGTGTAAACTGTGAATTCCTTGTATTGTGTATCAATTATTTCAGGATAATCAGGCATAAGAACTATATACATATTATAACCAATACGAGTAATTGAGTCTGTCATATTAATATAATTTGAAGGTTTCAATAATTGATTTGTATATATTGGTTGTAGCAACACAGGATATGTTCCTACAGAATATTCAACACTATATCCATTCTTATCAAAAATAATATTTCCAGCTCTATATCCATTTGCACTACTATAGGCTTGTATTTTTGCATAGAATCTAAGATATAAAAAATAATTATCATCAGAAACTTTGAAATATGTTAAATCACTACCCCATGTCGAAGCATCACCAAAAATTTCAGCCGCTGATGTTTGACCTGGCACAATATTGTTCAAGTCTATTGTCTCTCTACTTTGAGAAATTATACTACCATCTTCTTGATTCAATGATATTAATTCATATATCAATGAATTAGTAGTATTAAACATACGGCAAAATTTAATTTCATCTTCAAATATAAATAATTGATGTGTTCCAAAATTTAAATATCCGAAAGGTGGAGGATAAATAAAATTCAAATAAGTGTACCATTCCCAATCACCTGTATTGTTAACAGCATTAACCCAATCGTATTGTGAATAATACATCAAATCTTGACCACTTGCATTACTCATTACCATATTACTACATCCGACAAAATCTGTAAATTCCACTTCAGGTGTTGTTCCACTTGATACTTTGAAAGAATAATCAGAACAGAATGAATTTATTCCATCTTTACCATGCATTTGCCATACATAAAGTTGACCCGTAGTAGAGTATTTCAACAATTTTAATTGACAATTAATTTGACTACTACTCAACCTAAAACAAGGCAAATGATATGTAGTATCAAATGTATTTACGCTTAAGATGAAAGTATCATTAGATGTGCCCGATAAATTGAAAGACACATCTAATTCGTAAATATCAGGCAATGTTACAGGTGTTCCGTCGAGTGTATATTTAGTAATAATCATCTTGCCACTTGAAATTATCATATTGTGAGAAGCAGGATCATGCACGCTTATAGTCATAGTAATAGGCTCCGTTGGTGTTAAATATACTACTCCACCTGTAATTGTTAACACTAACGAACCTGTTTGATTTCCCCAAGTCGGTGTATGTTCGCTACCTGATAAAACAGTGCCAATATCCAAACATTCCACATTGCATTTCAATGCTGTTGTTGAACCATTGTCAACTAAATCTCTTATGCCTTGATACAATTCGTTTATATCGTTATCTTTTATATCTTCTGGAAAAGGTTTTGCAATTGTTCTTCCTTTGTTTATGTCGTTTAAACAAGTAAAAGCTCTTTCAATGTCTGGCTGATTAAAATAATGTTTTTCAGCGAACTTTGACTTAGCATTACCGATACCATCGAAACAAACAATAAACATATAAATTTTTACAGTATTGCCCGAACCAGCAGTATTTTTAACTCTAACAGTAATTGAATCTCCTGCACTTAATTTTACTGTCTTTTTATCCCAATTTTCATATTCACCAGTATCACCAGTTACTAATGATACTTGCTGTGATAATAACGATACACTACCATTCATTACTTCAGCAATTATGTTGCAAGGTGCTGGTGAGGTATAATTCACGCCAAAATAGACAGTATAATTCTTCTTCTCATTAATTGTAATTGTATCGTCTGTAAAAGAATGCATGGTGCTTGGTGTCGCCACTGTTTTAAATAAAGACCAATCTACATTTTGCCAACTTCCAGAAGAAGTAAGTGCATTAGATACATACAAATCCTGAACAATAGCAATATTGGAACCATTATTTAAGTCATTGAAATAACCAAATAATGTATCAACATCTCTCTGGATGACAACATTTCTGTCGTGTTTTTCAGGATATTTATAAGTCATATCCATCGCTCCGCAACTTCTACTGCTATAGAATCAATATACATTGTCTTGTTTCCAGTTAATCTTATACTTAATTCATTAAATGGTATATTCTCATCAAAGACCGTAATTCTCGAAGGAGAAGCTACCACTGAACTTGTAGGAGTCATTCTAAAATAATTTCTATAATATACAGTCATAGATGTTACATTATCACCATAGATAAACACTCTCTTTAAAAATTTTATGCTATGTGGTGAAGTTATACCACTCCATGCTGTGCTTAATTGTGTCTCAATAGTAGATTCAACATCAGATACAGTGTAATAATTTCTCAAATCAGCTGTCGTTGCAACATAGAAATTTGGTAAAGAAGGTTCATCTGATGAAGACGCAGACAACATCGCCAACGGCTTAAACATCATCCAACGATTTTTCATTAGATCATACACAAATGTTTCACTATAACTTTGCGTTGTTGGATTCACAAATAACCATTTCTTCCAATTCCAATAACCTATCGTAGCTAAAGACGAGTTATATCTCGTTCTCCAGAGGTTTTCGATAGGTTCAGATATATATTTAGCCGATTCACCGAATAAATACACACCTGAAGCGTTACAGAAAGCTATCATTCCCTCTGCAATACAACTGCCACCAATTTCTGCTCCTACGCCCTGTGCTACAAGTCGTAGAGAGTCTGATTCGAATTCACTATTGAAACCTATTTTAACCCAAATGGAATTTTCTTTAAGAATATATAAATTACCATTGATGTTATATAATCCAGTGATATAATCATCGCCACCCAAATTAAGATAATTATATACGCCACCTGGATCAAAATTATCATAATCACCAACTTCAGAATAATAGATTGTGTTATTTATACCTATGCAAGCTCTATTTTGATGTTCTGCTACAGTCTGACTTGTACCTACTGCAGGAAGTGTTATATTAGATCCTGTTAATGCACTGTAGTTTACAAAAACAGGTGTGCCACCACTAAACGGAATAGCTATAGCATGATTGGGATAAGTAGCAGATGAGAATGTAGCGAAATTAGCACGACCGCTTATAGCTGTTCCACCTGTTACCGAAGTTCCGTTAACTTTTAATGGTGCAACTGTAAAACGCTTACCCCGACCGCCAATATAAACGCTTTGAACCGCACCGCTTGAAGTTAACGAATAACTCGGACGGCATTTCCACCCTCGTTGGTCAAAACTAACTAAATTATGACCCCACCAAAAACCAGATAGATTCTCGTTCGATTGACCGTTTCCTCTGTCAATCGGTATATCTACTTTTATCGAATCGTCTCCTGTGATATAAGGATAACGAAGTCTAATATCTACTGGTTGATGTTTGCCATTATTAATCAATTTCTTTCACCGCTCTAAGATCCAAAAAAACATCACGCACTATAGGTGTTGTCCCTTCGAATCTCAATCTTATTTTTCTGAATTTGATATTCTCTTGAACATGGACTGGTTGACAGTCTGTTACACTTGTTAATGTGTAAGTAGCTGTCCCTAATGCACCAAAAGCATCATTATCTGTATAAACATAAATTGTTGATATACCTTTATAGTTACCAACAATCTTTCTCAAAAACCATTCACCTTCTGGCATTACACGCCAGTCAAGGTCAATTATAGCCATTATAATTGCCTCACTTCCGACGACTGGTAAACTTGCGGTTTAACTATAGCTTCTGACGAATTTACTGGTAAGGGATTAGGAATTTGGCTAATAATAACAGGCTTTTTTTGGGTATTAGCCATTATTGTGTTAGCTGTTTGTTGTTGCAAATTTCCCATTATATTTCCAACTTTTCATATATTTTTTTCATCGTCTTTTCCATCGGACAAGCAGTGTAATCTACTGCGTAATGTGGTATGATGTGCTTTCTGTTAATGGGTATTTCGTATTTTTCTGCTATTTTCTTAATTGCATAAGCAGTCTCATTTACTAACTTGTCTGAAATCTCAACTTTAGAAAAATCACCGATGATACATATTCCTACTCCATGATGATTCATTTTAATGTCAGATTTTTCAGATAAAGCATGTGCACCATTATATTGAATACCACGACCGACCTTCAATCCATCTTTAGTAATGAGAAAATGGTATCCAATATCAGAATATCCCTTATTTAGATGCATTTGCCGTAATTTACCAACCGTGCAATCTTCTGATGTAACAGAATGATGTATCACGATATACTTCAAATCAGATAAATCTCTTAAATACATTTAGCTCACCTTCTCTCTTTCTTCAATACAAATAACTTCTTGAATTTCTTTCTCGCCTATTTTGTTGATATTATTGTTTTTAAATATCAATAAAGCCATTAGTTTGTTAGTCTTGCTAATTGCTTGTTCAACAGAATCCATCTTATTCTCTATCTTATCCTCAAGAGATTTCATAGATTTCTGTATATTCTCAACTAAACTTCCTAATGCTCGTTCGAGTCGAACCAATACAAATATTGCAACAAGCATAGCAAATGTATCTTGATTAATGAGTTTTAGTATATCTTCCATTTTACACCACCTTTATACTCTCGTTTGAGAAACTTTTATCCAATCTAACCATATATGGACATGTTGTGCTACACCATTGTTAGTGATATAATAATATGGTAAGAACGCAACATCTCTTAAGGCACTTGCAACACCAGTAGCAACTGAAACACCATCGATATACGCTATAAAACTACCATCACTACTTAATGCTATTTTATAGTTATGAACAACAGAATCTACTATATTAACTCCAGTATCAACTAATGTTTCAGCTCCTCCATTATTTTTATATGCAACATAAATATTATTAGCGTCAACATCAGTATTAAAATAAAAATAGCAATAATCATTAGTATCGACATACCAACCTGCTTTAATAGTCCTACTTGTTATTCCATTTTCAGAAGTATGCCAAACTGATTCCATTATAGGATCTTGTGATATATCAAAAGTCGGTTGTCTAAATATTATGGCACCTACACCGCCACCAGAACCTCCTGATGATATTACTAAGTTACCACCAGCTTTACCACCGATACCAAATGCACCACCAGAAGCAGAAGAATCTGTCCAATAAAACCATATCGGATCAGAAGCAGTAATTCCGCCTAAATAAAAATCTTCATTGTATATAGATACGGTAGAAGATGAAGCGTTACAATCACCACCACCGCCAATCGGTGTCGATCCATCGTAATAATCAAATCCAGAGGCTATAACTATGTTCGAACCAATTGCCATGAATTTTCACCTCTTAAGTTAATATTTCGATTTTCAAATAACCGCAATTATAACAATATTGAACCTTAATATTTAAGGTTACTGTAATTTTGAAAAACAATAAACTTATTTTTAACGGCACTGATATTTCATCGTCTAAAACAAGATTTACTCTTTTGCAATTAGGACAAATTGAATTGTTCTTATTGTCTATTATAATTTTTTCTATTACAGATTGTATATTAGCCATCATACATCTCCTTGAAAAAATTCCGTTGATAGGCTCAACGGATAAAGCCTTTACTTTTTACTTATTACTTATTCTCTATCCTGCCAAACTTTGATGTAATCCAAGTCTAATTGATTAACTTGTGCCGCAAGTCCCTTAAACCAAACTCTTGGTAAGAACGCAACATCTCGGATTGTGCCAGCGTGTCCAGAAGCAACCTGCGTTCCGTTAATATAAGCCTTGAATGTATTATCAGCAAATAATTCTAATCTAAATACGAAGTATGTATCTACAGTAAGGTCAACGGTTGTATCGGTTGCAACTTCGCCACCTGCGTTATTGTTTGATACAAGATATATATTAGAAGCGTCGGTTCCAGTTCTAAAGGCAAACATCAAATAATCATTAGCATTAACATAGAATCCCGCTTCAATTTCTTGGCTTGTGATTTGCGTATTCGAACGCATTCTCCACTCGAACACAGGGTTTTGGTCATTATCATAAATCGCTTCAGTCCAAATCATACTTGACTCGTCATTGTTAGCATTAACTATGAATCTTGAAACTCCGTTTACAACCGCTGTAATAGCAGGTGCAACACCTGTTCCAACACTTGCAACAGTCCAATACATTCCGATAACACCGCCCTCGAAATCTTCGAAATGGAAGTATTTGGAACAATCAAAATTGCCACGATTATATATCTTACCATCAGATACAATATCCAATTGACCATCAGTAGAAGATTGAAGATATAATGCAGAATCTCTGAATTGAACCTTATCGTCGGTCGCCATTAGGACATCGCCAGTAACAGAAATACCGCCCGCAGAAGCACTCAACCCGATAGCGTCGGCTCCTGTGCCTGTTGAACTCAATAGTATACTCGAATTGGTTGCACCTGTTAAACTTATTGTCAAGTCTGAAGCGTCGCCCGCTGTCGCAAGA
>Ga0265297_10002843_pt1 | contig 33430 bp, 34 predicted proteins | sample Munlanlwell13791_FD_192502 | JGI IMG/M metagenome (GOLD analysis project Ga0265297, IMG submission 192502) | Leachate microbial communities from a municipal landfill in Southern Ontario, Canada - Leachate well 137-91 | ecosystem: Engineered > Solid waste > Landfill > Unclassified | place...
TTCATCAAGCAAAATTACGGAATACGGCCTCCTTCTAACACGCTCGGTAAGCTGGCCCCCCTCCTCGTAACCTACATAGCCGGGAGGAGCTCCTATCAGCCTTGAAACATTGAATTTCTCCATATACTCGCTCATGTCAATTTGAAGCAATGCTTCTTCATCCCCGAACATAAGTTCAGCAAGAGCCCGCGCAAGCAAAGTCTTTCCTACGCCGGTTGGCCCAAGAAACATAAACGAGCCAATTGGCCGGCGCGGCTCTTTTATCCCTGCTCTTGCGCGCCTGATAGAACGCGCTATAGACTGAAGGGCTTCTGTCTGGCCGATGACTGTTTCGGTTAATTTTTCTTCAATCTTAAGAAGCTTTTCCGATTCTCTTTCTTCAAGCCTGTAGATGGGTATACCTGTAATTTGCGCAACTAAATGCGCAATATCTTCTTCGCTTACAGTCGGAATAATCTGGTCTCTTTTTTTGCTCCAATCCTTTCTTAAAGAATCCAGCTGCAGCCGTAGCTTTTTTTCTTCGTCACGAAGCCGTGCCGCTGCTTCAAAATCCTGCTGTTTTATAAGAGCTTCTTTTTCGCGGTCTATTCCATTTAATTTGTCTTCAAGGTCTTTTATCTCTTTCGGAGCCGTCAAAACCGCCAAACGCGCGCGGGCACCCGCCTCATCAATTAAATCAACTGCTTTATCCGGCAAAAATCTTCCGGATACATACCTGTCAGAAAGCTTTGATGCTGCCTCAACTGCTTCATTAGAAAATTTAACTCTGTGGTGCGCTTCGTATTTATCGCGTAGGCCTTTTAATATTTCAACTGTTTCTTCAACAGAATTCGGCTCAACGATTATCGGCTGAAACCTCCTCTCGAGCGCCGCATCTTTTTCTATATATTTTCTGTATTCATCAAGGGTGGTTGCACCTATACACTGAATTTCCCCTCTGGACAAGGACGGCTTTAAAATATTTGAAGCATCTATCGCTCCTTCAGCTGCGCCTGCGCCAACGAGAGTATGCAACTCATCTATGAAAATAATAACGTCTTTGGAACGTTTTATTTCCTCCATTACTGCTTTAATTCTTTCTTCAAACTGCCCGCGGTATTTTGTTCCGGCTATCATCAGCGCCAAATCAAGCACAACTATTCTTTTATTCCGAAGAATCTCCGGTACCTCACCAAGTGTTATGCTTTGAGCTAAACCTTCTACGATTGCAGTTTTGCCTACGCCAGCTTCACCCAAAAGAACAGGATTGTTTTTGGTCCTGCGTGAAAGCACCTGGATAACTCTTTCTATCTCGCCTTTACGGCCGATAACCGGGTCTAATTTGCCTTCTTTTGCAAGTTTGGTTAAATCTCTTCCGAAAGAATCTAATGCCGGGGTTTTGGATGTAGCCTGCGGGGCAGCCCCCTGATAAGACTGGCCTCCTCCAAGAAGAGCTGCTATTTCTTCCCTTATTTTTCGTAAATCAACACCTAACGAAAAAAGGACCTGTGAAGCTAACCCCTCGCCTTCCCTTATTAAGCCAAGGAGAATATGCTCTGTGCCTATGTAATTGTGCCCCAGATTATGCGCTTCCTCAGCAGCAAGCTCTAAGGCTTTTTTGGCGCGCGGTGTAAACGGTATTTCTCCCAAAACAGAAGCCGAGCTTCCGGGAGAAATCAGTTTTTCTATTTCGATTCTCAAGCGCTCCAAATCAATACCTAAATTCTGCAAAACAGCACAAGCCACCCCCTCGCCTTCTCTTACCAAACCAAGTAGTATATGCTCTGTGCCTATGTAATCATGATTAAAACGCCTTGCTTCTTCTTTCGCAAGAACCAAAACTTTTCTTGCTCTCTCTGTAAATCTGTTAAACATTGATCTTATTACCTCCCTTTTTAGTAGAAGCGGATTGCCGCGGATATCTACGCGGATTTACGCACGCCAATCAGCTTGCGTTTATCCGCGTTTAGATCCGCGGATATCCGCTTCTATCTTTAACTTAATTTCTCTCTTAAAATCTGAGCCCTTATAAAATCCCTTTCTTCTTCTTTTAAAACTCTTGCTTCTATCTTCTGAAGATGAGCCGGTTGGATCATTAGAAACAAGTTATTCAACAGCGCTCTGTTTATACTATTAATTATACCTAAATCCAGGCCCAAAGACAATATAGAAAGATGGCTTAATGCTTCTTTGCTGCTAACTAGGCGGCAATTACGCAAAACGCCGTATGACCGCCAGACATTATCTTCGAGCTCAAGCTTATGTTTTTTTAATAAAATTTCACGCGCATCAATTTCCTGTTCTTTTACCTGATTAACTACCCCAGCTAAATTATTTATAACTTCCAGCTCTGATAAACCAAGGCTTATCTGGTTTGAAATCTGGAAAAAATCTCCAAGAGCCTGTGTGCCTTCGCCGAAAAATCCTCTTGTAGCAAAAGAAATCTTTGCAAGCAACTCAAGAACTTTATTTATTCTTTTTGTAAAAGTTAACGCCGGCAAATGCAGCATGCAGGAGGCCCGAAGAGCGGTTCCTACATTAGTAGGGCAGGATGTCAAATATCCTAAATTAGGCATAAATGAAAAATTTACAAATTGAGCTATCGAGTCATCAATTGTGTTGATTACCTCCCAGCACTTTTTCAAATCAAATCCTGAAGCCATGGCCTGCATCCTTAAATGGTCCTCTTCGTTTATCATAAGAGCGATTTTTTCATCTAATGATAGAATAAGCCCTTTACCTTTTGCTACATGCATATGTTCCTGGCTTATAAGGTGCCGCTCCAGAAGAAACTGCCTGTCTATTTCACTAGCTTCTTCCATTCGTAAAAAAATAATATTTTTAAAAGTGCTGATTTTCGTACACACCGATTCCATGCTCTTTAAAATCTTTTCTTTTTGGATGATTGTCGCACGTTGAGGGAAAGGATAATCTGAAAAGTTTCTTGCCAGGCGCACCCGGGATGAAAAAATTATTTCAGAAAACGGCCCTTTTCCGCTTAACCACGTATCTTTGTTGTTTAATAATTCTTCAAACATGTTTTTTATACCAAAACTTCAACATTGATGCTCGATCCTAGATGCTAGATACTCGTTATTTTTTCTACAAGCATCAAGTAGCGAGCATCAAGCATCTAGATGGGTTTTTGCTCCAGCTTTTTAAGTTCGTCCCGTAGGCGCGCAGCTTCTTCGTATTCTTCTAATTTTATAGCGCGTTCAAGCCTTATTTTTAATTCCTTCACGCTATTTGAAAAAGAATCTTTCTGCATATCAATTGCGGATTTTCCCGCGTAAGTAAGTGAACCATGTATTTTTTTAAGCAGCGGCAGAATCTGCACTTTGAAAACCGAATAGCACCTACCACAGCCAAACCGTGCTTTTTTCTTAAAATCTACGTAAGTTAAACCGCAAAACTCGCATTTAAGCGGGGCTTCTTTTTTGTGAGCTTCAGTTGTATTTATCAATCCAGTTAAAAGTTCCGGTATAGTTAAATTTTCCTTAAGTTCCTGGGTTTTTGTTTTTGTACAATTCTGGCAGATGTGCATTTCAACAACTTTATCGTTGATAATTTCTGTAAGATGAACAGTAGCTATATTTTTGTGGCAAATATCGCAAAGCATTGGGTTATTGGGTTGATAGGTTAATATGTTGATAGGTTGACAGGTTATATATTACAATCTATAAACCTAATAACTTAACAACATAACAACTTATAAACTATACTTCACTCCGTCTGTTTTTGTCAGTTTCTTAAACTCCTGCATTAGAAATTTAGTAACTTTCCCCGGCTTTGCTTCGCCGATTGCTCTTCCATCGACTTTAACAACAGGAATAATTTCTGCGGCTGTACCGGTTAAGAAACATTCCTGGCTATTATACAATTCATGGCGCGTTAAAACGTGCTCATGGGTAGGAATTTTTAATTTTCTTGCGATAGCCAAAACCGCATCACGGGTGATACCTCGTAATGTACCCATGCATTGGGGCGGAGTATAAAGCTCTTCCTTCTCAACTACGAAAATATTATCGCCGGTACACTCGGCAATGTAGCCAAGATGATCCAGCATAAGAGCCTCTTCATACCCGCAATTAACAGCTTCTATCTTAGCCAGAATATTATTCAAATAATTAAGAGATTTTATCTGCGGGTTTAATGCTTCCGGTATATTTCTGATAGTAGGAACAGTAATAATTGCCATTCCTTCACGATAAAGCTTCCCAGGATAAAGGGCTACCTTGTCCGTGATGATAACTATTGTTGCGTTTCCTTTACATTTTCTAGGATCCAGCCCCAAGTCGCCTTCGCCGCGAGAAATAATCAAACGTATATAAGCGTCTTTAAGGTTATTTGCTTTCAATGTTTCAACAACCGCCTCCGTCATTTTTTCCCTGCTTAACTTAACCGGCAGCATTATGGAATGCGCTGACTCAAAAAGCCTGTCGATGTGTTCTTTTAGCTTAAACACCAGGCAATCGTAAGCGCGTATTCCTTCAAAAACTCCGTCTCCATATAAAAAACCGTGGTCAAAGACAGAAATTTTAGCTTCATCTTTATCAACTAATTTTCCATTTAAATAAATCTTCATAATAAAACCTCCTGATGGTTTTTATGTTATTAGGTTATTATGTTGATAAGTTTAAACCTATCAACTTATCAACATGTCAACTTATAACCATTTCCCCGCTTTTTAGCGTTATCATCCTTTTTGCTCTTTTTGCAAGCTCAAGATTATGTGTTACCAGTATAACTGTCTTTTGTTTTTCTGTATTTAGCCTTTCAAGCAGCTCAACTACTTTATCCTGCGAATCTTTATCCAGATTTCCTGTTGGCTCATCGCACAAGACAATCTCAGGGTCATTAATAAGCGCTCTAGCCAAGGCTACCTTTTGACGTTCTCCTCCGCTTAATTGTGATGGAAAAAAATTCTTTCTTTCTTCTATGTTTAAATATTCTAACAATGTTTGGGCAGTTTTGAAAGCAGATTTTCTTAAACGCACAAAAGAACCAATAGCAACATTTTCCAGGACATTTAATTCCTCTATCAGATGATAGAACTGAAAAACAAAACCTACGCTTTGGTTCCTCCATAAAGCGCGCTCTTTTTCTCCCATCGCATAGACGTCCCTGCCTTTGTATGTAACGCATCCACCCGAAGGCTCATCCAATCCGCCGATTATGTGTAATAATGTAGATTTACCCGCACCTGAAGGCCCTACTATAGCAAGATAGTCTTTCGTATCAATCCGCAATGAAATGTTTTTAAGTGCGAATACTTCTTCCTGGCCGTTATGAAATGTCTTATTAAGTTGTGCGATTTGTACTAAATTATTCATATCTCAAGGCCTCACAGGGTGATAATCTTGACGCCCGTATAGCGGGGAATAAGCTTGAAATAAAAGAAAACAAAAGCCCCAAGACAGCAATTAAGAATATATCGCGGTAATTAATGAAAACGGGTAGATATTCAATGGAATAAATATCTACGGGAATTTTTACAAAATGGTATTTCTGCATAAGCAGGCATAAACCAAGCCCGGAAACTGTGCCTAAAAATACGCCGATTAAGCCCAGGAATAAACCCTGCAGGCTGAATATTGCTAAAATCTTTCTTGAGGTAAACCCCAAAGCTTTAAGTATTCCAATATCCTTAGTTTTTTCTACTACTTTTACCATCAGGGTAGCGAAAATATTAAAAGATGCAACCAGCGCAATCAGGCTTAGCAACACGAACATGGTTAATTTTTCAAGCGCAAGTGCGGAAAGCAAAACCTGATTATCCATCCAGGTATTTACTGCCAGGCCGTGAGGAAATTCCTGGGTTATAATATTTTTTATCTTTTTTGCATCCATCGGGTCTTTCATCCTCACCCCTAAAAACATATAATAGTTAGGTGAAAGGCTCTTGGCTTTTTCCAAATCTATTATCAAATAATTATTATCGATGTCGTAAATACCCATTTTAAAATAACCCCGAATCTTTTCTGCTTTAAGTTTAAAAGTTTTATCGAGAGGGTAATATTCTATTGTATCTTGAAGGCCAAGGCGTTCATATAAGCCTTCTCCAACGAAGAAGCCTTCATTTTTAATGTCTTTTTGTACATACTGATAGAAAGCGCGCGTTTCTTTCTCATCATTAAAGTCAAAAGCTTTTACCATCATCGGCACTATATATTTATCTACCTTTGCAAACACTTGGGTTTGAAGAATAACCGAGGAGCTTTCAATACCGCTTATGCTATCGATTCTTGCTTTTATTTTCGGAAGCAACTGCTTATCCGGGCTTTCTATCGTCAGGTGATAATTAAACTTAAGCAGCCTGTCCATAAGGTCATTGTCAAATCCGTTCATTACGGAAATTACAACGATTAAAGCAAAAACGCCCAAGGCTACGCCAAGGCAGGAAATTATGCTGATAAAAGAAATATGCCTCGCTCTTCCGCGTAAAAAATAACGCCCAGCTAGATAAAAGGTAGTAAGCATATATGATACAGGCAAAAACTTTTGGTGAATTCGTTGGATTGGTCAGTTAGTTGAATTAGAAATATTCATCATTTAACCAATTCAACCTGCCTAGTCTTCGGTTTTTGACCCTTGGTCTTCTTCGTTCAGAGGCTTGAGCAACGGGAAAAGAATCACATCTCTTATTGAAGGCTGATTGAGAAGAAGCATAATCAGTCTGTCTATGCCAATACCAAGGCCTGTGGCAGGAGGCATAGCGTATTCAAGGCTCATTAGAAAATCATTATCGATTTTCTTTGGAAGCTCTTCCTCGATTTCCATCTGCTTCTGGAAACGCTCTCTCTGTTCAATCGGGTCATTCAATTCCGAATAAGCATTGGCAACTTCTAAACCGGCAATAAAAAGCTCGAAACGTTCAACAAGCAAAGGGTCATCCTTTTTCTTCTTGGCCAGGGGCGAATTCCAGGTAAAGAAGTCAACGATGAAGGCAGGCTTATTTTTGGGAAACTTTTTCTCAACAAGCTCCTCGGTAATATTTAAAATCTGGCTGCGGCTTAGGCCCTTACCGCCTAAATTAAGTTTTGCCGTAATCTTTTTTAAAAAAACATCCTGATTGTCTTGCGGCAGAATATCAAACTCGTCTTTAAAAACTTCAGCAAAAGAAATCCTCTGCCAGGGCGGTGTAAAATCTATTTGTTCTCCCTGATAATTAATAATCAAGCCTCCGTTAATTGCTTTTGCAAGAAGAGAAAACAAATCTTCGCACACCTTCATCATATAATCATAATTCTTATAGCAGCAATAGGCTTCAAGCATAGTAAACTCGGGCGAATGCCTGGTTGAGATTCCTTCATTTCTGAAACTTCGGTTTATCTCATAGACCTTTTCAAAACCACCTACAAGCAGGCGCTTAAGATAAAGCTCGGGAGCTATTCTTAGATAAACGTCGAAGTCTAAGGCATTATGATGCGTAACAAAAGGCCTGCCCGCAGCTCCTCCGGCAATAGTATGCAGCATCGGAGTTTCAACTTCCATATAATCCAACTTATCAAAAAACTCCCTGATAAGTGAAATTATACGCGAGCGTTTCAGAAAAATTTCTTTAACTTCCGGATTGGCAATTAGATCAAGATAACGTTGACGATAGCGTATCTCAACGTCGCGTAATCCGTGCCATTTTTCAGGTAAAGGCAAAAGTGCTTTGGAAAGTAATTTAAGTTCCTCCACAAGTATAGTAAATTCTCCAGTGTGGGTTTTAAAAAGCTTACCTTTAACTCCGATAATATCGCCTATATCCAGATCCTTAAAAAGCTCATAAAACTTGCCCAAAATGTCTAACCGGGCATAAACCTGAATTTTTCCGGTATGATCCATAATGTGGGCAAAGCTGGATTTTCCGTGCTCTCTTCTTGTAATAAGCCTTCCAGCAATGCTAACTACCTTATTTTCCTCAAAAGCATCAAGTATTCCCTTGATACTCAAAGGCTTATCAAAGGCTGTTTCCAGGAAAGGATAACCGAAATTTGCGCTGATTTTGTCTAATTTTTCGCGGCTCATATTGATAGATTATATGACCCCTCGGTAAGTTCTTCTATTAGCAAGGGGGTCATCCTGAGGAGCGAAGCGACGAAGGATCTAATTAGATCCTTCAGCCCTTCGGGCTTCGGGATGAGAGGTCGACAACCTGTCGACCTCTCAGATTATATATAATATACCTATATATGTCAAATTAAATCAGGGCACAAAGAAGCAAGATACAGATTTTGGCTTGGAAATTCCGCCTATTTGGATTTAATCATTACCAGCATCATTTTAAATTTTGTGATGGCTTTTACTGCGTGGGGTTTGTTGGCGGGTAAAATAATCATCTTGTCCTTTGAAACCTTGTAAGGCTTCTTGGCAATATAAATCCTGGCACGGCCTTCAATAATATAAATTAAGGCATCAAACGGGGCAGTATGTTCGCTTAACCCCTGCCCGCAATCGAAGGAAAACAGTGTAATTGTCCCGCTTTTCTTTTTAACTATTGTATTACTGACAATAGAATTTTTCTCGTAAGCTATTGAGTTTGCCGTATTCAAAACCTTCACAATTATGTTTTTCTTAAAGTTCTCTCTCGCCATAAAATACTAAAAATTAGTATAACTGCTTGTTAGGAAGCGCTGACCACTCGCGAAATAAGCGGTTACAATCGTTACGCAAAACGCCGCGGATAACTTTGATTTTGGCTTTACCGATTTTTTTCATTGAAACGTTAGAAATAGAAAGCTCGTTGAAACCTATTTTCTTTGCATCGCTAATATTGTTGCCATAAATTATTGAACCAATCCTCGCCCAATGGCATGCAGCAAAACACATCGGGCACGGCTCGGTAGTTGAATAAATCCGGCATCCGGAAAGATCATGGGTTCTAAGTTTTTTCGATGCAAGGCGTATGGCATTTATCTCGGCATGACAGCTGGCATCATTCTTTAAAACTGTGTTGCGGGCTATGGCAATGACTTTATTCCCCTTTGCTATACAAGCGCCAAAGGGGCCACCGCAAACCTTACTGAGATTCTTCCTTGCTTCGCAAATTGCAAGCTGCATATATTTTTTATGCGGAAGTTTGCGTTTCATAAGCAGAGTCAGCTTAACTTATTTATTGGTTCAATTAATGTTTTATTTAAGAAGGATTCGTTGTGGACGTTACTCCAGGGAATAAATATATTCATTATGAGTGGATTGCCTTTTTTTTCTAAAATTTTTGAGATATGGACTGCGCAATGTTTTGCGCTTAATTCAACCCCATATACATAGGAACAAATAATTCTTTTGCTATCTACATTTATTATTGATTTTATATATTTTAAAAGGGCAGATGAAGGGTGCGCCCCCAAAACCGGTACGCCAAGAAATAAAATATCATAATTGCTCAAATCTACAGGAATGGGTTCTATCTTAACCAGGAAAGGAAAGATTCTGTAGAAAAAACGTGTAATTATATTCTTTTTACCTCCGACATATTCTACTTCGAAAATGTCAGACTCGCCTTTCTTTCTTAATTCATTCCACGCTTTATGAGTAACAAATGCGGTATTACCGTAATGGGAATAAAAAACTATCAAACTTCTCATAAATTTTATCGTTAAAAATAACTCGGTAGATGCAGGATTACTATTGGTTAGTAAGTTTTGCTTTTACAATTTCGCTAACCTTTTTCGAATCAGCGCTTGCGCCTGCTTTGGCAAGGATTTCTTTCATCACGCGGCCCATATCTTTAATGGATGAGGCTCCCAACTCTTTAACCGTCTCTTCAACTAAATTAGCTAGTTCGCTGTCGCTAAGCTGACGCGGAAGATATTCGTCTAAAATTGCTAATTCCATCTTAAGGCCTTCCAAGATATCAGCCCTTTGTGATTTTTGCATCATCTCATATGATTCTTCCAGGCGCTTCTTCTGTTTTTTAAGCGCGCTCAAAACCTCGTTATCATCTAATTTATCTTTCTTAAGCTCAATTGCGCTGTTTTTTAATTCCGCGCGTATAAAACTTAAAAAATCACTTTTTGGACGATTTTTGCTCTTTAACGCTTCAACGTAATCTTTATAAATTTTATCTTCCAGCGTCATATTCTATTTGATGAGTTTTTTCTTGAATCAATTTATTCGAAAACTACTTATCTTTATTGAACAATCCATATCTCTCCATTTTGAACGCCGCTCGGGGTTCCCGCTCTGGGACGAATTACCAGCCTCTCAAGATAGGTTGTTCCGCCCTCAACATCCAATCTTCCATCTGGAGTCGTTGTTCCAATGCCGACATTGCCTTCCACAAGAAGGCCATTGTTGGGCGGATTACCAGCAAGATAGGTCTGTCCAATTAAGACACCAAAGTTGGAATCAAGAACAAGCCTCTCCACACCATCTTGGTAGATTCCAGTGCCCCAGAATGTACCGTTACGATCGATGCCGATGCCCGCGCTGTGATTCTCTCTAGTTACCCTAATGCTATCGAGATCCGTGGTTCCCGTGTCTGCGACTTCCATTTTTCTCGCCGGGGCTACCGTACCAACACCTACATTCCAGTTAACATCATTAGTATGAAGGAAAACGGTTCCGGCGGGTTGCGTCCAGAAACTGGCGCCAACCGCTTCCCAATCAAAACCCGTAGCGGTTTCCCTGCAAACCATCAGCCGATTTTCACCGGCATCGTTATTGTAATACATCGTACCTTCTTGATTTGCGTTGCAAACAGGAGACTGCGCAGCAGCGATAGGGAAAAGCCTTAAGTTTTCATACACTCCCATTGGGGCAGGATAATAAGTAGTAATGGTTACAGTTTCTGCCTGCTGAGAAAAAACCTGAGAGACAAAAGAAAAGGAAATCACTATAAATAAAAAACTAATTTTACGAAAAGATTTAAAAATTGTCGCCATCTTACACCTCCTAAAATATAAAAAGATTAGCAATTTTCGTATATATTATTATAGCTTTCTTTGAAAAATTAACAAATAGTTCTCTTCCTAAGACGCGATTTTTAGCCGTGAATATATGAAAAATCCGAATATCTATTCCAACAATCATTAGGATTTTATATCGTACAGCTCTACCAGCAAATTAAATGTTTAGATCACTGGAAACGATACATGTGATCACCAGGATGGCTGTGAAAGTTACATTTACCTTGGGTATATGGAAAACTTCTTTGTTCATCCCGACACGTGGATGAAATATAAGAATCATACCCAAGTATCCTGCATATAGCTGTAAGTGCTACAGTTTGCTCGGTGCCGCCATTATCATACCAGGTAAACGGTTCCCTTCCGCAAGCTCCTGTTGAGCGTAGAATAGGTTCATAATCGCTTGGTTTAGTTATGTTTAAGTGCTTGGTATCAATAGCATTCCAAACTGCCGCTGTAACATCTATAGGGTATGACTTACCATCACTACGAGTTCCTATTGTTCTTTGAGTGCCATCGACGCAACCACAGGTAATTGAAGCTACCCATGTTTTACCAAACTTAGGCGAAGCACTTTCACGTGTAAAACTACCACTAGCAACAGGGGGAGTAAATCTCTTTGCCGCTCTCGTTGCTCCGCCAGGAGTTTGCACCCTCATCTTAGTCGCCAAAGCATCGCCAGTATTTACAAGATTTATATGATAATTCCTATCACCTTTACGAACCATTAGCGCCGAGGTGCATGGACACACACTGGTAGGTGAACAAACAGCAATAGGGACATTTGTGCTGCCGTCGCGAAAACGAATGCCGATATCTTCGTCTTCGGTAAAAACCGAAGAAACCAGGAATGTTGCACAAAGGAAAAATAAACTAATTATTAGCAAAGTAATCCTTAAATTTTTTTGCAGATAATTAATTCTTTTATTCGTATACGTCCTCCTTAGCGCTAACATTTTTAAGGCTTATCGCCAAGCCTTGTTTTAAGCTTATTTATGTTATTATATCATAATTTATCATTTTGGCGATAACTTTGTAAGTGCATTAAGCGAGTAAATATCCACATCATAAAATGTGTACGATTTTGCTTTTAAGATAATCTTTTCTTTCTTTTTCCGGAAATCTTTCTATAGTATACCTAAGCATAACCCGCGGCATATCTTTGTGATGTTCAGATAAAAAATCGTCCACCAGAGTTTTATCTCTTTTGGCAACCTCGCGCAGCATCCAACCGCAAGCTTTATGGATTAAGTCTTCTTTATCTGCCAAAAGCAATCTTGCTATTTTAATAGTATCGGAAAAAGAATTGTTTCTTATAAAATTGAAAGTTGAAACTATCGAAATCCTTCTTTCCCATAAAGATTTCGACTTTGCAAGGTTATACAAAATTTTTTTATCTGCATTTGCCAAAAATTTGCCTACGATATTCGGAGCGGTCAAATCAACCAAATCCCAGTTGTTTATGTATTCTGTGTTTTTCAGATAAAGCTCATAAATCTTTTTTCTATCGGCTGTATCTGCCTCATCGAATTTTAAAACAAGAATAATAAGCGCAATCAACCTCTCTTCATGTATGCGTGATGTTAACAGCTTGCGGATAGAATTTAAACTTATTTCTTTATATTTTTTTGCAATTTTCCTGATATGCGGCACGCATACCCCGATAAATACATCACCGTATCCGTATTCGCCGGGGGCAGTTTTAAAAAAACCCTGAAGTATTCTTGCTTTTTCTTTATTGCTATTTTTCCTTAACTCTTCTTTTATCTTATAGATAGGCATACCCATCATTCTTTAACCATCCGCAACCTACGAGGTTGCGGATGGTTAAATTACGCTTCCTCGGAAATCAAATGCTTTATTTTTTCAAGTTCTCTTTGATAAGAAATCCTATCCTCTACAAATTTTTTGTATGTTGCAGGTTTAATATCAATAATGTTATGGTAGCAACATAAATTATTTTCATTTAAATCTAAACCAACATACCCTTTATAAGACGAAGCAAACCAATCCTCTGGATTATTTACCAAAGATGCGGTAACTGGATTTAAATGAATATATCTTGTCAGATGTAAAAGCTGTTCATCACTTTTGACCAGAACTTTTTTGAACCGGCCTTCCCACAATGGACCTTTCCTGTTATGTTTAATATTAAAATACCTGCTATAACTGTTAAGAATATTACTCATGAATTTTGAAATCCCATTATCTTTTAATTGTTTCAATACTAAGTGAACATGCGTAGGCATAAGGCACCAAGCAATTATTTCAATAAGCTTGCTATCTACTCCGCTAGAAATTTCGTTTCGAAAAGAAACTGCTTTGTCGGTCGCCAATTCGTTAAATTTGCTAAAACTTATGGGGAGTTTTTCAAATTGATAATACCAGAGAACTTCTCTCATCCGCGAAAAATCTGAAATGTTGTTGAATATTTTAAAATCAACAATACTTCTATTTAAAGTATGATATACTTCTCCGGTAATTAACATATTAGTTATACATCTACCATCCGCAACCTACGAGGTTGCGGATGGTAGATAGGTGTTTGACGACAAGTTTTGCGCAACGCGCACGGCACTAACTCCGTCTTTTGCGTAGGCAGCATCTATTGAATCGGCGAAATGCTTTGTAACCACTGCTCCGCCAATCATAAATTCGCACTTTAATCCTTCCCTTTTTGCCAACTCTATTACTTTTTTCATATTAACCATTGTGGTTGTCATTAAAGCAGATAAACCGACTATGTCCGGTTTATGTACTTTTATGGCCTGAATTATTTTTTGCGCCGAAACGTCTTTTCCTAAATCAATTATTTTAAATCCGTGGTTTTCCAGTAAAAGCGAAACTATGTTTTTACCTATATCGTGGACGTCTCCCTCAACTGTTGCAAGTATAACGATTGCTTTCTTCTTTTCTCCGCCTTTTCTTTTGATGTAAGGAAGCAGCACTTGCGTGCCTAGTTTCATAGCTTCGGCGCTGGCGATAAGCTGGGGAAGAAAATATTCTTTTTTCTCAAAAAGGTCGCCAACCTTAATGATGGCCGGTATTAAAATATCCTGCATTATAGACAATGGCTTTTTTCCTTCTTTCAAGATATTACGTATAAATACAGCTATGTCCTGCTTGTTGCCTTCAATTACTGCCTTATATATTTCTTCTTCCGGGGAAAACTTTTTATGTTTGCGGTATTTGATTCCGCTGTCTGCCTTTCCGGAATAACAATTTATAAAGTTGGCGGCTGCGTTTTTTTTGTTTAGCAAAAGCGCTTTTGCCCTTAAATCAATGAAATTTTTCTTTTGCAAAGGATTAGCTATGGCAAGAGAAAGCCCCCGGCCCTTTGCCATATTTAGAAAAGTTGTATTTACGATATCTCTTTTTGGCAGGCCAAAAGAAATGTTTGAAAGGCCAATTATAGTATTAGCTTTAAAAATTTTTTTGCACCAGGATATTGTCTTTAAAACATCCTGCGCTGCCTGCGGCTTCGAAGAAACAGTCAGCACCAGACAATCCACAATCAAATCTTCTTTGTAAAAACCTGATTTTTTCGCTTCATTGAAGATTTTCTTTATTATATTTTTACGTTCGGCAATATTTTTAGGAATAGCGCGTCCCGCTACAGGCAAGACTATAAACATCGCGCCGTATTTTTTTGCTAAATTAAGCAGGGGCTTAAGCTTGACGGGGTCTTCTGAAATTGAATTTATAAGCGCGCGGCCGGGATAAAACCTAAGCGCTCTTTCAATTACTTTTACATTTGGAGAATCAATCACTAAAGGCAAATTCGTAATCTTAGAAAGCACGGAAATTGCCTCCATCATCAATTTTTCCTCATTGGCTTGCGGCACGCTTACGTTTACGTCTAACAGGTTGGCGCCATTTTGTTTTTGCTCATTTGCCAATCTTACTACCGAAGCCATTTTACCTTTTTTTAATTCCTGCTGAAAGGCGGGTTTTCCTGTCGGGTTTATACTTTCCCCCACGATTAACACATCTTTTTGTTTTTCTAAAATCAAAGCGCTCCTTGCCGAGCTTAAAGCACTCAATTGTTTTTTATGCGGCGCAATTGGTTTTTTGTTGCCTATCTTGATTTTAGCTTCACGTATATGTTCTGGGGTTGTTCCGCAGCAACCGCCTAACATATTTACGCCGTAAGATGCGAATTTTTCCGCAAATACACCAAAATCCCGTGGCTGCATACTAAAATGAGCCTGCCCAAAAACAAGTTCAGGCATTCCGGCATTAGGTTTAACTGCAAGCGGCACTGTTGCGTATGGTTTAAGGCTTTTGACAATTTTAAGCATATCAACCGGGCCCGTTGAACAATTCGCGCCAACACAATCTGCGCCTAAGCTTTGAAGTGTAATCAATGCTGCCTGCGGGCTTGTTCCGTTTAAGGTTCGGCCGCTCGCCTCATATGTCATCGTAACAATTGTAAATTTATCGCAAAACTCTCTTACTGCAATAAGAGCTGCACGGGCTTCCTGTATATCCATCATTGTTTCTATAACGAATAAATCAACTCCTGCTAAAAGTTGAGAGCGCACTTGTTCTTTGAAAATATCAACTGCTTCTTCAAAAGGAAGTTCGCCAAAAGGCTCAATAAATACACCTAAGGGGCCAATGTCACCGGCAACAAAGCAATTTTTTCCTGCAGCTTCTTTAGCCAATAAACATAAATCTTTGTTTATTTGTTTTACATTTTTTATTTTTTGGTTCCCAAGTTTAATCCGGTTAGCGCCGAACGTCGCAGTGTAAATAATATCCGAACCGGCTTGCCGGTATTGCCTGTGAATCTGTTTTAGTATTCTAGGATTTTCTAAAGCCCAGATTTCAGGTAGTATTCCTTGCGGCATCCCATACTTATGAAGCTGTGTACCCATTGCTCCATCAAGGATAACCACTCGCTTTTTTAAAAGGCGCTTTATTTTTTCTTTAGCGTTCATAGATTCTTATATGTATCATAACTATCGAGTTAGGTTACGAAGGTTACGGGTGTTACGAAAGTTACGGAAGTTACATTTAAAACACGTAAGTTTATTGTAACCTTCGTAACCTACGTAACCTGCGTAACATTCGTAACCTAAATATTTATTACCCCCAACACCGCAGTCGCTGACTTTTCCGGAATAAGCATGAACTGCTGCGTAATGTTTATGCCGATTTTTTTAAGTTTAAGCAAATCATAAATTTTTTTCTGGTTTTCTATTGCAAAATCAGCAAACCCACAGGAGATACGTTTATCCGTAAGGCGCTTATCTATCCTTTGCAATTGCCGGTTATAATAATTTATTATCCATTCAAAACAAGCGTCCACTATCTCACTGGCTGCGGCATCAAATATGACTGCACGTGTTAAATCACTTTTTCCGCATTCCTTTATTTCTTTTATTATTTTTTCTCCTGCTGTTGCCGCGCACAAAAGAACTTCATCGCTTTCTTTGAGTAAAGAGCATAAAAGCCTGCTGGCTATCGAAATACCTCCTATGGATATTATTTCATTTTTTTTCTGAACTGGTTCAATTACCGCGCCGCCGCGGAGTTCTATAAACGGTAAAGCGTCATTAATTATTTTTTCTGTTTCTTTTTTCTGCGGCTTAGAAAGTATTGTTGCGCCACTTCTATAACCAAGGCGCTTATAGATATTTTCTAAAGGTAAATCAACATTTATTTGGTTAAAAAATATTGGCTCTTGCACTGGTAGTTTATTTTGGTCAACCACGTTCCATATTTATCATAACCATTATTGGGGGCACTTATTATAACTCTGCTTAATAAAAATACAATTTTTTTGCCGCTTTCTTAGTGTATTAAAGAATAAAATGAACCTCCGCGGCTACCTACCGGGCTTTCAGTCTGCTGGACTAAAAGCTGTGATTTACCTGTGCCCCGCCCTCGCTATCCTCCGGCCGGCGGCCAATAGGTTCCGGGATGCTCCGTGAAAATTTTCCATCAAAATTTTCACGGTATAAAGGCATCCCGGAAAGTAATCGATTCACATCATCCCTGGCCTTAAGGCCGGGGTATCTAGCATATCGATTAACCTAAACTTTTACGGAATTTAAACGTACTAAAAGAAATAACCAACATACCTATTACAAGTAACGGGACCAATTGCGTCCAAAGAATATCCAATCCTACTCCTTTCAAGAAAATACCCCTTATCACCACCATAAAATACCGCAGCGGATTTAAAAACGTGGAATATTGAATAACTACCGGCATATTGGCAATAGGGTAAGCAAACCCTGAGAGCAAAATTGTCGGCATGTAAAAAAGAAAAACCGACATCATTGCTTCCTGCTGGGTGGAAGATACTGTAGATATAAATAAACCTATCCCCAACGTAGTAAACAAATATATACATGTAGAAAATAACAATAAAAGTAGATTTCCCCGCAGCGGCACATGAAACCACAATACTCCGAGAATTGTAATTAAAGTAATCTGCACCAAAGCAATCACGGCAAAAGGAAGAAGCTTGCCGACTATAAGTTCAATTGGTTTTATCGGGCTTACGATTAGCTGTTCCATGGTACCGATTTCTTTTTCTTTTACTATAGCCATTGCGGTTAATAAAAGGGACATCATCGTCACGATAGTTGCAATAACTCCGGGAAGATAATAATTCCTTGAAATAAGGTTACCATTAAACCATGCGCGGTCTTTCAGGTCAACATTTGGTATGGCGACTATTTCCCCTAAGGCAATGGCCTTTTGTTTCATCAAATCATATTGGAATTCACTGACAATTGTATTAGCATAACCCATAACAATCATGGCAGTGTTTGAGTCTGTTCCGTCAAAAGCCAACTGTACTTGAGCGTCTTTTCCCGCGTTGATATTGCGGCCGAAACCGCGGTCAATATGGATAACTACGGTTACCTTGCCCTTATCGAGAAGCGAATTTTGTTCTTTCTCGGTATAAATATAATGTTCAGGTATAAAATATTTGGAATATATAAACCTGCGTATAAGCTCACGGCTCTCTACGGTATTATCGCGGTCTAAAATGCCGGTAGGAACATAATTTATGTCTTTATTCGCAGCATAGCCGAATAGAAGTATTTGCACAAGCGGAGTAACAAAAATAACTGTTTTCATCCGCGGATCACGGAAAATCTGCTTAAATTCTTTTGTTAAAATCGCTAATACTCTTTCAAACATATTTATTAAACTACCTTTTTTTCAAATTTTTTCACTGCCAAACCAAACATCAGAAACGCAAACAATAAAAGAAAAAGCGCCTCGTCCCACATAGACTCTAAACTGCCGCCCTTTAAAAACAATTCCCTTAATACAACTATATAATAGCGCGCCGGAATAAAATAAGTGATCGCCTGAATGAATTTGGGCATATTAAAAATCGGGTAAATAAATCCTGATAAAAGAACAGTCGGCAACATTGTGGTTAAAGTTGCCAGCTGGCTAGCCATCAATTGGGTCCTGGCAACTACAGAAATCCATATACCCTGGGATAAAGCTCCAGTCAAGAAAAGCGCGCTTAAAAAGAAAAGCAAAAAGTAGCTGCCCCTAAACGGGACTTTAAATAAAAACTTTGCCATTAATACGCCGACTAACAAGTCAAAAAAACCTATGGCAAAATAAGGTATAAATTTACCGATGATTAATTCCTTGGCCTTAACCGGGGTGGAAATCAACTGCTCCATAGTGCCTCTTTCCCATTCCCTGGCAATACAAATTGAAGTAAGCAGCGCGGCTATAATCATTATAATCATCGCAATAACCCCGGGAACAATAAACCAGGTGCTGGTAAGCCCCATATTGAACCAAATCCTGGAACGCACATCGATTCCCTGGGTCGGCTTAAGCCCCAGATCAGCCAAAGTGTTGGTTATAAGTTGAATATTATAACTGGAAACAACACTACTAACATAGCCCCTGGCAATAGTAGCAGTATTAGCATCACTGCCATCGATTATAAGCTGTAAGGGAGCGGGCTGCTTGGAATCTATATAGTGAGAAAAATCCTTTGGTATAACTAAAGCCATCATTACCTCTCCGCTATCAATCATATACTGGATATCGCGGTAATTATCGGTATATTTAACTATTTTGAAATATTTTGAATTTTTAAAATTTAGCAGGAAGTCGCGGGAAAGCTTTGAGGTGGCATCCTGGTTCCAGACTACGGTCCGGACATGATCAATATCCAAACTAAGCCCGTAGCCGAAAACTAACAACAAAAATATAGGGATTGCTAAGGCGAGCCCCAAACTGCGCGGGTCACGCTTGATTTGAACAAATTCTTTCCAGGCTACAGCCTTAATTCTTTTTAGGCTCTGTGCGGTCATATTCTTCTATTGAGGAAACAAAAACATCTTCCAATGAAGGAAGAATTTTATTCACACTGGATTCACCTGACGGAATTTTCTGTAAAAATTCTTTTATTGCCGGCATAGCTTTTTTGCTGTCATAGACAACCGCGTGTATGCTTGCTCCGAAAAGCGCTGCCTCTTTTACGCCTTCTATTTTGCTAATTGCTGTAAGCCAATCTTGCGCGTTAGAAAGTGTTATTTCAAGAACTTCATTTTTCATGCATTTGGTTTTCATCTCTTGGGGGGTACCTCTGGCGATAATTGTGCCATGATAAATTAAAACCATCCGGTTACAATTTTCAGCTTCATCCATATAATGCGTGGTGACAAACACAGTAACGCCATTCTCAGCTAACTTTTTAATAATACCCCAAAAATTAGCACGAGTTATCGGGTCAACACCGGAAGTAGGCTCATCAAGAAATATGATTCTTGGCTTATGCAAAAGAGCGCATCCAAGCGCCAGGCGTTGTTTCCATCCGCCGGCAAGGGTGGATGTAAGGTTTGATTCCATTCCCTCCAACCCCGCGGCATTAATTACCTCTTTAAAACGTTCTATCTTATCCTCTTTTGGAATTTTATATATGCCACTATAAAAATTAATATTTTCTTCAATGGTTAAATCATTGTATAAAGAAAACTTTTGTGACATATACCCTATATGCTCTTTTATCTTACGCTGCTCCTTAGTAATATCGTATCCTCCTACCTGCCCGCTTCCGGATGTCGGAGGAATAATCCCGCAAAGCATCCTTATGGTTGTAGATTTTCCCGCTCCGTTTGGGCCTAAGAAGCCAAAAATCTCGCCTTGCTTAACTTCGAAGTCAATTTTATTTACTGCAATAAATTGCCCGAATTTTTTTTCGAGGTTCTGAACGCTTACAGCTATATTGTCCATAATTGTTTTTAAATAACCAATAACCAAGATACAAGATACAAACAAATTCCAATATCCAATAACCAATGACCAAACAGTTTTGTTCTTTTTCGTTTGGTTATTGGAATTTGATTATTGGTCATTGTTTGGTTATTGTATCTTGGAGCTTGGTTATTTTTCAGATTCTTTCTCATATTCTTTAATTATCTTAATAAACGCTTCTTCGAGAGTTTTAGCGTTGCACTCTTTTTTTATTCTCTCAGGTGAATCGCAGCGTAACAGTTTACCCTTATGCATTAAGCCGACTCTTGCACAACGTTCAGCTTCGTCAAGATAACAAGTAGAACAGAATATTGTGACTTTTTCCTTAAGTAAATCGTAAAGTATATTCCAAAAGTCTCTTCGGGACACCGGATCCACTCCGTTTGTAGGTTCATCCAAAAAAAGAACGCGCGGTGTATGAATAAGTGCGCAGGCTAAACCTAATTTTTGCTTCATACCTCCGGATAGTTTGCCTGCAAAACGCTGCTTGAAAGGCAGTAATCCGGAAAAACCAAGTAAGCGTTCAATAGCTTCATGGCGGTTTTCTTTGGCGACCCCATAAACATCGGCGTAAAAATTGATATTCTCCATAACGCTCAACTCTTCATAAAGCCCAAACCGTTGAGACATATAGGCTATATACTCTTTTAATTTTTCCGCTTCTTTTACCGTATGCTTATTGTAAACCCAAGCTTGCCCTTCTGTAGGATCCAAAATGCCTGTTAATAACCGCATCGTTGTCGTTTTGCCTGCGCCGTCAGGGCCGACTAAACCGAAAATTTCCCCTTCCTGCACTTCAAGATTTAGTTTATCAAGAGCAGTTAAAGCCCCGAATTTTTTGGTAAGATTTTCTACTTTTATAGTAACCATTTTACAGAGCTCGGACGACAAACGACAGAAGTCAGAAAACAGATGACAGAAAAAATTTGCGCTCTGTCATCTGACTTCTGTTATCTGCCTTCTATATTACTTAACCTGGATATAAGCGTCTGCAGGCATTCCTGGTTTTAAATCCAAACTTGAATTATCTACCCTTACCTTAATTCTATAAACATACTTTACGCGCTCTTCCGTCGTTTGAATATATTTGGGAGTAAATTCGGTCTGGTTAGAAATAAAAGAAACCCAGCCATCGTATTTCTTATTCGAATAACTATCTGTTTTCACGTATGCTTTCTGATTTAATTTTACTTTAGCTAAATCCGTTTCGTTAATGTAGGCTGTCACCCAGATATTATTTAAATCAATTGCGGTAAAGACCGGTGCGCCCGGTTGCACTACCTCACCCTGCAAAGCGCTTTTTACCAAAACATAACCATTGACCGGCGAAGCTAAATCTGCCCACCCAAGGCGCGTATTAGCCAATTCCAAAGAAGCACGAAGTTTATCTATGTCAGCCCTATCCGTATCAGCTTTTGTCTTGGCGGCGTCTCTGTCTCTGGCAGAAATAGCCCCTACCTTAAAAAGATTCTCAGCGCGCAGGTAATTGTCGTAATCGAGCCTGTATTGGTATTGGGAAAGTTTTAAGGATGCTTCTGCTTCTGCTTTCCGCTTACTCAATTCATCTTTATTTAACCGCGCAACTATCTGCCCTAATTTAAGCAATATGCCTTCATCGGCTAAAAGTTCTTCGATTTGGCCGTCGATACGAAAAGATATACGGACATCGTCGCCTTCAATATTTCCTGACACTTTAATAACTTTCGAGTTTCCGTTACGCTCATACCCCACATACATTGCCGAAGCAAAAGCTATAATACCGATAGCGATAACAATCATTACGAGCTTGCTTCTTTTTTTCACTGCATCAGAAATCTTTTGTTTTACCGGAATTTTATTTTCCATATCATTCCTCCGTTTAAAAACTATTTGTCAAATTTTTTGTATACCCAACCGGCGCTAAATGAACCTCCCCGCTAAAATAGCGGGGTTTCTTTGAAAAATTTGGCAAAGGTTCATTCCTCCGAAGCCACTCTAATTCGCCCTTTGCTATTTAAAACGCTGGTAGGGCTTCGCAGGAGCTCCTTCGCCTTCATCCCCGGACTAAAGTCAGTGGTTTTCGGCGAAGGAGAATAAAACTAAAATATTGTTTTAAAAATTTAGCCACTGCCTCAATGCGATTACTTTTTTACCTGCTGTAAATATTCCACGCCCATATTTCTGTCTAAGTTTGCTTTTGCCATAATATAATCATAAATACCATTGGCAAGATTCTGCCTAACCTGTGCTAAAGCAACTTGTGCGTCTAAAACATCTAAATTAATCCCCACGCCATTATCGAAACGCACCTCGGCAATCATTAAAGCTTCTTTGGCGTCTTCCAGATTATCCTTCTGGGAATCAATAATCGCCTGCGCCTGGCGTAAGTCTAAACACGCCTGTCGTACGCTTACTGCTATTTCATCCGCGACATTTTCCTTGCTGATTAACGACTGGGCATAACGTGCACGGGCAGCTTCTACTTTTGCTTTAGTGGCAAAACCATCGAAAATAGCAAAATTAAGCGCAACGCCCACGTTCCAATTATTATGCCGGCTGTTAAACATATTATTTAAATTATTCGACGCATAATTATAATCAGCGCCGGCATTAACTTGCGGCAACCACCCTGATTTAGCAAATTTAATCGCCCATTTATTTATATCAATCCCCAATGATTGTATAATCATTTCAGGCTTATTCAAATAAGCCTGCCTTAAAAATTCTCCCTCCTTAATTTCTACGGGAGAATAGTTTAGCTCATCCTGCACTTCAATAATTTCCTGCACTTTTAAGCCGAGTGTTTTATTCAATTCAGCCATAATCAAATCAATGGTGTTAATTGCATTAATTAATTCCGGCATAAGCAATGATACCTGGACTTTTGACTGTAAAACATCGAACCTGGAAGCAGTGCCCTGCTCAAAACTCTTTTTCACATGTTCATAATGAGCCTGGGCTTGTTTAACTAAATCTTCAGCAATTGCTTTTGTTTCATAGGCAAGCAAAAGCCCGTAATACAGCCTCTTTGTTTCTAATTCCACGTTTAATTTGACAGCCCGCAAAGTCTCTTCCTGCTCTGACATTGCCAATTGTTTTTCTTTTAAATTAGCGACATTAGCACCGCCGTTATAAACTATCTGGTTTAGTGAAAGCCCCGTGGAATTATTATTTTTATAACCGGTGAATATTCCTGGGTCTTTTTTTGAGGAAGTAGAACTTGTTTGCGGAAGAACTGCTCCGTTATGCGTGTAGCCCGCGTCGAAATCTAGCGATGGCAGGAATTCGCTTCTTGCGCCTAAAATATCGGCTTTAGCGGCTTCCACTTCTTTGCCTTGGATTTGAATAATTTTGTTGTTCTTGAAACCAACAATGAGGGCGTCCTTAAGCGAAGATAAGATAACAATGTTGCCAGCCGGATCTTCACATGAGCCTTTGCTAAGGCCGGAAAAAAATAAACCTGCAAAGATTATGATGATGCATGCAGTTTTAGAAATAATGCTTTTTATTTCCTGATAAAAACGATATTCTTTGTTAATTTTAAAAAATCTGGCATTTGCCTTATATTCACTTTTGAGAATACTCTCTTCTTCCATATTATAAAGAGTCCTCTGGAAAACTCCTGGTTTCTTCTTCAAAATCCTTCCCAATTGTTGTATATAAAAAGACTCGTCCGGATACTTAAGGAAAATTTTTAATAATTTAGCGGTATTTTTGCTTAGCCTTAACATACATTATATTCTTTTTGCATATATTTATATATCTTCTGCATATTATTATATGCATAATACATACACTGTCAACAGCTTTTTAAAATTTATGCAGCACAAATGTGTGGGGGTAGGGCTTAATAATACCCTATTTCCTAAAAAAATTATCAATAATCAGCCAAATATTTTTCTAGTATTACAATAGAGGGCGGGACAAGCCCGCCTCCTGCATATCATTCTGTTTAAATCAATTTTATCGCTTTACACAAACAATATAACGTATTATTATGTTATTGATTAAAGGTGCTTCCGGGCTTAAAATAATTATTAGCTATTTTTGTTCTCGTAGAGCATAAAAATAATAAATTATAATTATTTAAGGAGGGCAAATGAAATTAGCGTTAAAAAGTCTTTTTATCGGATTGGTTTTTCTAGGCAGTTTTTCTTCTTTTGCAGGTGCGCAAGCCATTGTGGATGTGGTTGATCAATTCAAGCAGGCCACAGACCTTCAGCGTAATCAGATTGCAAACGACTTCTTCGGAAAACCTTTCTCCGCCGAAGCAATAATTGCTAATGTAGAAGAATATAATCTTTTCAGCGAGAAAAAAGATACTGTATATAAATATTATTTGGTAACAACCAATGAACAAAAAACACTTAAAGGTACTCCATATCAGGTAGTATTTCTATCGAAAGATTTCGGTTCGGTAAAAGACCTGAAAAAAGGGCAAAGCATAAATAAGAATGGGAAAATTATAAGAATACTTGATGAACGTTTGCAGATTTCTCTCTGGCTTTATGATGGAGATTTATCCCCTGAGGAAAAAGAATTATTTACGCAGGAACCCTAACCTAAATTATTTATTTAGCTGCTTCCCCCATTAGCACACCCCTAAGGCTTCGGTTTCAAAGTATAGCGGATGATAATTATTCTATATTCATTTTGCATATGTTTGTATGCAATTAGCATACAATACTGCCACCATTAGCCATAAAGTAATGGGTTTACTTTATATCTCTTAAAAATTTTGCTGCTTCTTCAGGCAATACCGTATTAATAAACATTCCTGAACCAAGCTCAAACCCGGCAGGCTGGCTTAATCTTGGAATAACGCTTAAATACCAATGGGAATAATCTGTCCCCTTTTCCCCTACCGGTATTGAACGGATAGAATAATTAAAATCTGGGTTATCCAGGCCATAATATAATTTGCTTAAGGTAGTTTTTAAATTCTTTGCTAAATCGCTGATTTCTTCATTGTTTATTTCGCCGAAAGAAGGGCTATGGCGGCGGGGGAAAATCCAAGTTGTAAAAGGGACAAATGAAGCATACGGCATAAAAGCAACAAAATTATCCGTCTCTAGAACTATTCGGGTTTTTTCTTTAAGTTCGCTTTCAAGCATCGTGCAAAATGCGCATTTGCCGTTAAAATCAAAGAAACCGGCTGCACGCTCAAGCCGTCCGCGTACCTGCGGAGGTACAACCGGTGTTGCGATAAGTTGCGAATGCGGATGTTCAAGAGAAGTTCCTGCAGCAGGGCCATGGTTTTTAAATATTACTATGCATTCTATGCCTTTTATTTCCTGAATGGCCAGATAGCGCGATTTATAAACTTTTAGAATGTTTTCCACATCCTCGTAGCTCATTAAGGCAATACAATTATTGTGGCGCGGGTGCTCAATTATTACTTCATGCATACCGAATCCGTTCATAGAATTATACAAACCATGGATATGCCTTTCTTTTTTATCTTCATTGGAGACTGCACCGAATTTATTATAAACCGAACGTACCTTCCACGCCCTTGAATCGCCCAAACGAAATGTTTCAACGGGTGTTTGGATTTCGTTACCCGGGCAAAAAGGACAGGTTTCTTTATACTCAGGTAAAGATTGCTGTTCTTTTTTTGCTTTTATAAAATCTTTCGGCCTTTTCGCACGCTCTGTAGCAACAATTATCCATTCCCCGGAAATAAGATTATATCTTAATTCGGACATATATACCTCCTTAGACCGATAGTAGCTTAACAGCATTCAGCCTGTTGAGCAGATATCCGATGGCAGATATTATCTACTCAATTGCTATTTTCTTGTTATGTTTAATCTTCTTTAATATTAAACCTTTTTAGAGACAATATAACCGGAATCAATAAATACAGATACGCAGATACGCGGGGGCGTATAAATGAAATTATAATTGCTAAGCAGGCAGCACAAGGGATAATTAAAAGTTTTTTCTTTTCAATTGTTATCTCCCCCTCTTCTAATGCGCTTTCAACTAAACATTTGTCTTTTGTAGCATAAAACCAATTCAGGTAAAATAGTATGCCCATCGCAAGCATATTAAAATGGAAAAATAGCTGAGCCACTAAATCATCGGGAAAATCTCCAGCCAAAGAGGTAACAAATGGCGTAAGAGTAATAGACATAAAAATCATTATATTTATCCAAAGATGTTTGCTGTCGGTGTGTTTTATATAATGAAATTGCTGGTGGTGTATTGTCCAAAACGCTGCTAAAAGGATAAAGCTTAAAATATAGTTAAGGATTTCGTGGTATTGTTCGAATATAAATCTATGCAAGCCCTCCGTGGAAATCATCTGGCCTTTTTTAGGAATATCAATGGTTACGACTAAGAGAGTCATGGCGATAGCAAAAATACCGTCCGCAAGTGAAACTATGCGCCCAACGCTCATTCTGGTAGATTCTTTATTCATTGTTTTTCTCCTGTTTGTTACACAGATGACCACAGATTACAAAACGGATGATCACAGATATTATGAAATTCTAAACACCAAGTACCAAATTCCAGTGTCCGAAATTCTTTAGGTTTGGAATTTGGTACTTGTAATTTCTCATCTGCGACCATCTGTGATTTACAATCTGTGGCCATCTGTGCAAGTATCTACATCAATCTGGATTTAATCGCCTCTTGGGAAAGCATACTTAATGATTTCCTGCCACTGCCGGAAGAGGCCTCAATGGGCTTTAGAATATCCAACTCAACTTCTATGCTTTTTAACCCTAGAAAATAAACCAAGTGCGGGATAAAATCCATATCGCCATACCAAAAAACAAAATCCTTATTTGTTTCATCCAAAGCCCTGCCATTTATCTTTTTATATTTTATTACAAACGGGGCTATTGTCGAACTACTTACAAGGGGCGCTTCAAAAAAAGAAGATTTAAACAAAATATCATGGGGAGAATTTGTGGTTGTGCCCTGCGGGAAAAACATAACATTTACTCCACATTTAAGCATAAAACTTATACGCTCGATTTCTTTCTGTAAACTTACGGCAGTGTTTCTGTTAACAAAAATGGTCTGGGAAAGAAGGCTGAAGACTCCGAAAAACGGCCATGATTTAAGGTCTCCGCGCGCAACAAATATAAGGGGCAGGATTCTGCTTGCGATTATACCGTCAAGATATGTTAGATGGCCGGTTACGAGAAATAAGCCTTTCTTATCCCTTATTTTCTCAAAACCGGATACTTTTATTTTTACGCCCATGATAAAAACACTGATAACACTGAATATGTGTATTGCCCGGGAAATATAACGTGATTTATTTTTTGGTGAAAAAAAGAATAAACAATTTAGTATTGCAAACACGGAAATAAAAAATATAACTTGCAGGAATAAAAACAGGATTTTAAATGTTTTTATCATTAAATTTTTTTCTGTATGAAATATTCATCTTTCCTACGTCAAGCATCATAAAAAAATCCACTGTTTTAAAACGCTCATCCAAAGCTGGCTCGGAACAAATAAGAGCACCCATCTTTAAGTAACCCTTGATAAGCGAAGGCAGGCTCGATATTATTTCTTTAGTATCTAAGTTTCCTGTGTATAAATTATATTTGCATGCCTTTTCTTTAAGCGGATAAACCCTGAGGTCATCTCCTGAAAAGCAATTTGCTTTAAAGTACGAAACCATCTTGCCCACATAGCCGGCATCAAGAATTTCAATGCTCGGGCAGCCAAAAATGTATTTTACTTCATTCTCCATCATAAATGAAATTATTCTCTTCCACATAAATTTTATTATCGGAAATTTCCTGTAAGAATCAAGAACACAGGCTCTGCTCATTTCAAGCACTTGTCCCTGGCAGTTTTTCTTTATATTTGTAAGGTCAAATTCGGTCTCAGAATAAAAACCGCTATGGTTTTTACTATCAGAGCCCAGGAGCAGGCGGTAACTGCCGATAATTTCGTTTTTTTCTTTATCAATTACGGCAAGATGATGGCTATAGCTATCAAACTCATCTTCCTCTTTTTCATTCTTGCCAAAAAAAACTCTGCCTCTTAAATATTTAACTTCATCCAAAAGCTTCTCATCTTTAACAAAAACTATCGCAAATCTTTCTTTGCTATCAGAATACTGCATTATTAATTTTAAATTAACCCTTTAAATTTAATCCCTTTATACACGACCAGATGGTCCTGTTCCTGTACGAGCGGCTGCCTGTTTTTATAGAATTTTTTATAAATAAATTCGGTGATTTCTTCACGCTGTTTCAGGTTATATTTATGAACATTTGGATAGAGAAGAATCATCCATACAACAGCCATAAACTTTTTAAAATCGCTTACGTCAAAATATACACGGTTAGTACGTAACAGCACCTGTGCTTTTTTAAACGCCGGGTATTTTTGCAATTTTTTCTTAAAGATACGTAAATCCTGGTCGTTATGCACACCAAAAAATTTACCGGCAAAATGGTTGTAAAGCCAGGTTGTAGTAGATTGGCTATTGCTTCTTGAACTCATAAGTACGGCATGAATGGCTCCTTTATGCGCCAAGAATTTAGAGCATAAATTATCAAAGATATTAAACCAATCGCATTCCGGACAATAATAAAGCGAGTGATGCAATGTAACCAGATGGACTTTTCTATTTTCTAATTTATGCCGGAAAAAATCACTTCTACGTTTTGCGTTTATAAAAATTTTATTATAATCCCCTTTTATCGTAGTTACGTGGTCAGTACGCTGCCGGTTTAGGCGTTCTCTTACAATATTAAGAGCGCTATCATTTATATCAAGAAGATAAAGCCCTCCGCGGAAAGCAGTTTCTAAAATCCTAAATTGCGGTTCATCGCTTGAACCTACGGAAAGAGCCCGTAGCCTCAAATTCAAAGGAAACGCAGAGCTCAATGTCCGTATCACTTTAGCAAGTTCCTCACCTACGTCAACTTTGTCATGGCTATAACGCGACCAAATTTTGTCTTGCCCGCAAATATTATCCTGACTAGCTTTTAATCCGCTTTCGATTATTTTTTTATATGACATTTTATTTCCCGATATCCTCGTTCCAAAGCCCGGGTTTTTCCTTTATGAAATCCCGCATCATCTCTTTACATTCTTTCATATTTAGATTAATGATTTGCGCGCCGCGCTTTTTAGAATAATTCTCAGGGCCTTTAAATGTTTCGTTCTCTCCTATAACTATAGTTGGTATCTTATAAAGCAGTATTGCCCCCGTGCACATATCGCACGGGGATAGGGTCGAATATATGGCACACTTGCGATAATCCTTGGCTTTCAAGCGGCCTGCATTTTCCAAACAATCCATTTCAGCATGCAAAATTGCTGATTTTTTCTGCACACGTTTATTATAGCCACGGCCGATAATTTTACCATCTTTAACCAGTATTGACCCAATCGGAATTCCGCCTTGGCGTAAACTAATCTTCGCCTGCCTTATTGCTTCTTTCATAAATTTAATATGCTTTTTATCCATAATTTATTTTATTAAAATCATCTGCTATCTGCTTAACTGCTATCTGTTTATATCTGTATGTCCACAGAAAACTTTACGTAACCGCCGTTTTCAATGCTTAATTTTTCTTCAACCTTTCTATATTTAATGTACCGGTCAAATACTCCACCACCGGCAAGCGAGACAGATACAAATTTATTAATCTTATACCCTACGCCCAAACCTAAACGCATATCATTATAAATTAAAACCATATTTTCAGAATCGCCGCGTTTAACTTCATATTCAGCGCCTAGGGGAAGTTCCATTTGCGTGAAAATAGTCAGCCTGTCATTGGGCATATAGGCTATGCTGGGATCGTCTGTCGTGATATTAAAAATCCATTTTTCATTTGGCTTATACACAAATCCCACAGCCGGAAAAAATTGGTCTTTAAAATCAGGGAAATACGCAAGGCCGCCGACAAAGATCAATTTATCATTAGGTTTATAAATAAGAAAAATGTCGGTTGGCATCCGGAAAGAAGATGTCTTAAAAGACCAGTCATCCCTATATATCGAAGGGCTAACCCCCAGGTTTATGTAGGTTTTATCTAAATTAAAAAATGGCAAAACTACATCACAGCCTACGCTTAAACCGGTTAAATGCGAAGGTAAATTAAGCTGCGAATTTTCTTTTATATCGATATATTCGCTGCTTAAAGAAAGCGTAACCGGTATTTTATCAAAAAGCTTATACTCATAGGAATAATCAAATTCCGATTCAATAATTTGGATGCGCGATTTGTTATCTTTTGATTTCGTTGAAGGTAAAAATGTTACGTATGCTTCAGCTTCGTGCTTGGTGGCACTCTCTTTAAATTCATCGTCTTTACCCAGAATAACCCTTTCTTCAACCGGCAAAGAATCGTGCTGTGGAGTAAGCTTATCTAGCTGTTCCGTAGTCTTAGGGTTAGTTTCGCTGTTACTTTCCGGTGGCAGGCAAAAAGCAAATGTTCCGGCGAGAAAAATGAATACAATTAAAATTACCTTTATGTATTTGTTCATAAATATACAGATTTTTTAATTATACCAGAAAGTTAATGAGGCAGCAATCCAGCTCTCAGTTTTCTGAGTGCTGGATTGCATAGCCAAATTAACCCCGCCCTTTCTTACCTATGAATAACTTATTCAAAGCGTGAAGGGGCGGGGTTAATTCACAGACGCTTCGCTATAATTTACTGCTGCCTTAAGGCAGCAGTAAATTATCTGTTCATCAATAAATCGTTTGACTCACTTATTCTATGGAGTTAAAATCAATCCGTTCGATGCGCTTCGGACCAAAAATCCTGAAGCTTACTCAGGGTCAGGATTGACCCTGAGCCTGTCGAATAGGTCAAATCAATAAAATGAAATCAAAAAAATTATTCTTACTGGTTATATTCTTAGTGGCTGTTATAGGTTTTATTGCCTATGCATACAATCTGCCTAAATTATTTAAATTCGACAGAAAAGATGCACTTTCTGAATGGCAGGAAAAAATATTTAGAAACCGGGTATTATATATAGTCGAACCGCAAACCGATGGCGGCCAACTGGTAGCCAAAAGCAAGAATGCCTGCTCCGGGCTGCTTTATAAAATACGGTTTGATTCAAAAAAATATCCCATGATCAGCTGGAAATGGAAGGTTATAAAGTTTCCTGAAAAAAGTTCTTCTGCGGGTGCAGCTTCAATAGCTAAAAAAATTAGTTTCTGGGACAAGCTTCTTGTTGTCTTTGGACTACAGCCATCTCCTAAAAAGCCTGAATCTGTGCCTTTGCCTGAAGCAGGAAAAAATAAAAACGGTTGGCTGGAAAAAGACGACTATGCCGCGAGAATATATGTAATATTTCCTAGCTGGATTTTTACAAATATAAAAACAATCGAATACGTCTGGAGTGAAGACCTGCCCAAAGGAACCATAATGACAAGTCCATATTTTGCAAATATAAAGTTGGTTGTAGTTGAATCAGGCAAAAAAAATAATAGTGAATGGGTCTATGAAGAAAGAAATATATATGAAGATTATAAACGCGCTTTTGGCGGGACTCCTCCCGGAGTGGGCGCAATAGCTTTGATGACGGATACAGATAACACATTGTCAACCGCAGAAGCTTTATATACCGATATAAAAGTGGGGTATGAAAAATGATTAAATTCAAAAACCGAAGAAAAAAATTTTTCGCAAATCCTTTGCACCGGCAAACTTTTATGCTTGTCTTTATGGCAGCACTGGTGCCGGCTACTATTGTAACCATCTGCCTCTATTATTTATTCTATGGTATTACCTCCGCAGAAGTAGGTTTTCCTGAAGCAATTGCTTACAGCATTATACCTGCAGCCAGACGGGTAACTGCTATATTAATACTTACTGCTCCACTCGCTCTATTAATAATACTTATATTTGCCTATAAAATTACGCATCGAATAGTTGGCCCGTTTGACAGAATTGTATACGAATTAGATGCACACATAAAAGATAGAAGGAGCGGGCACATTAAAATAAGAAAATCAGACAAATTCCACGAGTTAGTAGAAAAAATCAACCGTCTGCTGGATAAAATTAAATTACCGGTAGATTGATTTGGGTAAGCAGGTTTTTAAGCTGATTTGTGTCCCGAATTAAGGTCGAACCCGAGCTTCCAGTAAATGCACTCAACATTTGCATTTTCCGTAATTTTTATTTCACTGTCACCGTTAAGAGTAACTACTCCGTGCCATACTCCTTTATCCAAAATCACAGGCTTATCTAAATTGAAGCAGTTTATTTGTCCCGGGTCTTTTTTTCTCGCCACATAAAGAAGTGCTTTTCCGCTTACGGGCTCAAAGCTTTCAAAAGTTTGCAGGTGTTGTTCAAGGGTATTTATTGTTTTATCTCTGACGATTAAGTATGCTATCCTCCAGCCAACAGTGTTTTCTTCTTTTAATACTATATGAAAAAGATTTTCATCCCTACCATGCAATTCCTTTTGCGGATGATGTATGAGCTGGCCGAAAGATTTAAAACTTTGTGGGGTAATTTTCTTTATCATTATTTTATCTCCTCTTTTATATAGCTAATCATAAATCGCATATTTAAGTTACGAATGTTAGCGTTTAAAATTACTTAAGGCAACCCACCAATTTGTAATTTTATTATTTTTAGCAACTTGCCATAGCTTTTTTGCGCTGTTGCTTTTTAGAAAACGCGGCGCGCACTTGGTAAATTCTATTGCCTTTTTAAAACCCTGCTCGTGATATTCTTTTGCCTGAATAAGGCATTCAAGTATGTCGGCATCTCTCGCAATAATACTTTCTTTTGTCTTTTGCTTCCTGTATTCTTCATGTAATTGCGCCAACTCTTTAGACAATTTATCCGGCAAGTTTTTGATTTGTTCCGTAAAACAACTGTCTTCTGCGCTATCTATTTTTAGATAACGTTGTGCCATTTTATGTAAATCGGTCATACGGGCTTCCTGGATGTCATTAAAAAGAGTAAGTAAAATTACCTTATGAGCAGATGCGCCTTCCATATCTGCCAAAATGTAACCTATAACCGCGCAGCGAAAACTGTGTTCGGCAACAGTTTCGCCTGAACGTATTCCAAGCACCTGCCATCCGGAACGTTTAACATTTTTAAGCATGCCGGCTTCACAAATGAATTGCATAATTTCTTTTATATCTTTTTTATTTTTCATTTTTTTTGTTTATTTATCTCGTAACAAAAAATTGCCGCGGCCATGCTTACATTGTAGCTAAGCACGGCTCCAGGCATAGGTATTTTTGCTTTTATATCTATATGTTTCTCTACTCCATAACGGACTCCTTCTCCTTCTGAGCCAAAAACAACGCCCAAAGGAAACGGCATAGAAACAGTATTTAAATCCTT
>Ga0265297_10002844_pt1 | contig 33428 bp, 31 predicted proteins | sample Munlanlwell13791_FD_192502 | JGI IMG/M metagenome (GOLD analysis project Ga0265297, IMG submission 192502) | Leachate microbial communities from a municipal landfill in Southern Ontario, Canada - Leachate well 137-91 | ecosystem: Engineered > Solid waste > Landfill > Unclassified | place...
GGTCGTAACCTCGATCTTGGCTTATTGGCTTAATCAAAAAATCTTAACCCCAAGCCAATTGAAGGAAGACAATCCGGATTTTGAAAAACCCCTGACCTCTCTGGTTTGGGTGACTTCCCTGTTGTCGATCGCTGTCACCTTCTTAGTCAGTTATTTCCTGATCGGTCCGGATACGGCCATCGGCATGGAGTCAGCCAGTCTCTGGCTAATCCTGTCAGCTATCATCAGCTTAGGAACCCTAGGGGCGGCTCTGATCCCGGAATTGACCAAGAAATTTACTAGTCCGAAATCAGCCCATGTTCAGGAGACTGTTAATGCCTCTCGTAATGGTGGCGCTCCTCTGACGATCATTAGCGGTTTAGTAGCCGGTAAATATGGCGCTTTCTGGCAGGGTTTAACCTTTGTCTTCTTTATCATCTCGGCTTCTTCCCTAGCCAATTTCGGCTTGGACGTAATGATGATCTACCAAGGTACTTTTGCCCTGGGCTTAGTCGCTTTCGGCTTCCTGGGAATGGGGCCGGTGACGATAGCGGTTGATAGTTATGGTCCGGTGACCGATAATGCTCAATCAGTCTATGAACTGTCATTGATCGAACCCTCAGCCGATATGGAAGCTGATGCTAGACAAAGGGCTCTAATGGCTCGGTCAGTAGAGATCAAAAATGACTTCGGTTTTTATCCTAATTTCGACCGCGCTAAATATCTATTGGAACTTAATGACGGTGCCGGTAACACCTTTAAGGCAACGGCTAAGCCGGTTCTGATCGGTACGGCCGCTGTCGGTGCTACGACCATGATTTTCTCAATCATCCTGGTTATCAAGAATGTCCTCGGGATCGTTCCGGAAAGCGTCTTGAATCTGACTAATCCCTGGACGGTTGCCGGTTTCTTATTGGGCGGCTCTGTGGTCTTCTGGTTTGTCGGGGCTTCAATGCAAGCCGTTGGCGTCGGTGCTTATCGGGCGGTTATCTATATCAAGAAGAACATCAATCTGGAACCGGATGCTGACCCTAAAGCCTCGATTGAAAAGTCTCGTGAAGTCGTTAAGATCTGCACCCAGTATGCCCAAAAAGGCATGTGGAATATTTTTTTGACCGTTTTCTTCATGGTCTTGGGAGTCGCTTTCCTGTCGGCCATATCTTTGGAAGCATCTGTCTTCCTTGTATCTTATCTGGAAGCAATTGCCATTATCGGTTTGCTGGTTGCTATCTATATGGCCGATGCCGGTGGTTGCTGGGATAATGCCAAGAAAGTGGTCGAGGTCGATCTCAAAGAAAAAGGTACGCCCCTTCATGAGGCCACGGTTATCGGTGACACGGTCGGCGATCCTTTCAAGGATACGTCTTCAGTAGCCCTGAACCCGATCATCAAGTTCTCTACCCTGTTCGGCTTACTGGCTATGGAAATCGCGATTTCACCCAACTTCCGGGCGATTGCCCCCTATATCGGTGGTATCTTTCTACTTTTAAGTCTCTTTTTCGCCCATCGCTCATTCTACGGAATGCGCATTCCTCAGGAATCATTGAAAGATGAATTAGAAGCTACTGAGCTGGCCACCGTCGCTTAAATCCGTTCTTTTGAAAATTAAGAGTGACCCCCAAGGTATTTCCGCGGGGGTCTTTTTTTGACCTTTAAAAAATAAAGGCCCCGCCGGAGAAGGCTAAAATAAAAGACTATCCGAGCGGATAGTCTTCTTGAATTTATCTATTAATCTTATTCCCAATCTTCCAGCCAATTCTTAAAAGCTTCACCTTGACGATTGCCCGGTCGCAAACGTTTTAAAGCCATCAGATTGTATTTTCCCTGCCAGGACCCCGGATCAGTCGAGACCGCCGCTTCATAACCAGCTTGAGCCGCTAGCTTAAGATCAGCTTGATCATAACGGCCAAAAGGATAGGCAAATGTCAGGGTCGGCTGACCAGTCAGCTGGCTCAGATAATGGCGACTGGTTTCGATTTCAAAACTGGTCCGGCGTTCATCCAAGGTCTTTAGATCGGGATGATTAAAAGTATGGGAACCGATTTCTACTAAGCCGCTCCGAGCTAATTCTTTTAATTCCGCCCGGCTGATATAATCCGGCTGATCCAGGCGGTTGATAATCACGTAAAGCGTGGCCTTGGTCTGGTATTTTTTAAGAAGCGGAAACGCCTGGGTATAAAAATCCTTATAACCATCATCGAAAGTCAGGCTGATTTCTTTTTTAAAATCGGTTTTCCCGTCTTTAATCTGTCGGGCTAGCTCCGAAACGAACATGGTCTTATAACCTTGCTTTTGGATAAATTCCAACTGCTTGGCGAAAATTTCCGGATCCAGATATAATCCCGGCAAAGCGGTCTTAGCCGGCGGTATTTCAATATAATGATACATCAAGATCGGCAATTTGCCGGCCGCGGCCGTTTTAACCGGGGCTTGGTTTAGCCGATTATCCGACTTGGCTAGCGAAGACGGCCCGTCTTCGTTAAAACTAGGATAAGTTGAGGGCGAGATATCTTTAATCCTTTCATTTAAGAAAGCGACTTTGGGGTCAGTTTTTTGATGGATAGTATAAAATTCCAGGCCTTCTAGAGTACTGGGATAAAAGATTTTAACTGCTAAACAGAACAAAATCAAGCTAAAAAGCCCGATTAAGCTTAAATCCCGATATTGGCGCCACTTTGCCCTTTTCATATTAATGGACTTATTATAAGTCCTGAGAACGGGAAAAAGCAAATTAATAAAAGACCCGGAGTACCGGGTCTTTGGTTTATCGGATCAGTTAAGGGGCGGAGTCAGAGGCGGCCGGTGCCGTGGTAGCGTCAGTCTTTCCCAGGGCCGAATCTCTTGAGCGATGAAGATATTAGGCGGCAGAGCCAAGCCGATGATCTTAACCTGATCATCCAGATGCAGTTCGGTTTCAGTGGCAATGACCGTCTGATCATCAAGTTGGACTTGCCAGTGAAAAAGATGAGGGTCTTCCAGAGTAAAATGGCTCCGATCAAGATCGATTATCTTGCCGGCGAGCAAACCGGCTTGCGGCCTGTCCCAAGCGGGACGGCGCGTATCTAAAACTGCTCGAAAAGACGGCGGGAGATGATTATTTAAAGTTTCATGAAGCTCTTGGTTGAGACCGAGAATTGCCGCTAGGCCGCCAAAGAAGATAGTAATCGCCAGCGAGCTGAGGATTATGGTTCGGGTCGGATATTTATATCCCTTGCGCAATTGACGGAAATTATAATAAATCAAGGCGAGGATCGAAATAAAAAATATCAGCCAGACAAAAGGCAACGAGCTGATAATCAAGATCAGGAAACGGTAGCGGCCGATCGTCTGTAATTCCCAATCCTGGTTTTTAACCAGATGTAAAACCAGGGAAAAAGCTAAGCTACCTAGGATTAAAGCGGCGATGCCAATCGTAAAAACCGCGTATTTCTTAGCGATGAATTGCCAACGCGGCCGGGGTCTGATCTGCTTAGACTCGATCTTAGAAATTATCTTTTCACTTAAGTCTAACATAAGATTAATTTATATCTTGGGGCCAATATTGTTTGAATTCTTTTTTGGCTTCATGAATTAAAGTAGCCACCGTGCCGCTCGGCTTCTCTAAGATGTCAGAGATTTCTTCATAGCTTTTCTCCTCAAAGAATCTGAGGATCAGGATGTCGCGATGTTTGGGCTTGAGACGCCAGATGATCTTGTTGATCTCTTCCCTCTGGTCGGTATCCCAAATATCCTGGTTAAGGTCGAATTCCGCTTTCAGGCCGTTCATGATATTGACATCGATTTCAACGGTCTTAGGCCGGGCGAGATTGCGGCGATGCTGGCTGATGACCTGGTTATGGGTAATCCGGTAAATCCAAGAGGAAAATTTCAGATCCGGATCAAAGCCGTTCAGATTCTTATAAACCTTTAAGAAGACTTCTTGCAAGATGTCCTCGGTTTCCTCTTGGCTAAAACTAGAAATGCGATGGATGTAGCGTTTCAACTTATCTTCATAACGGTGAAGCAAATAAACAAAATTGCCCTTGTCTGCCAGGGTTAGAGCAACTAATTCATTATCAGTTTTTTCCCTGTCTTGTGGTTCTGTCTCCAACATGGTTTTATTTAGCCAACTCAAGCTTAATTTATTACGTTCCTTAGTTTTTTTTCTTTTCTACCTTTTCTTGACAAAAACCGCCATGTTGGCGGTTTTTATTTAATATCAGCTATTATCGAATGCCACCAGGCGTGGCCGTATGCAAGCCGGAGGTAATATCGCCCACCGCCGCCCCTAAGCAGTAACGCAAGGTATAAGAGCCATTGGAGTTGCCACCCAGGGCTTGGACAGTATAAGTATAAGCGGCTGAACCAGTACAACCGTCATCCGGAGTCGGCGGAGTCGGAATGACTGACATATAAACATTGCCGCTATAAGCGATCGTATTCGAAGCTAAATCGTTGGGGTAGGAACCAGCCTCTTGCATATACAGCGCTAAGGCGGTCTGCATCTGTTTGATATCGGAGAGGCGACGCGCGTCTCGAGCCCGGATCCGCGATTGCCCTAAAGCAATCACGGCGATAGTCGCCAGGAGAGCGATGATGGCAATGACCACTAAAAGCTCGATCAAGGTAAACCCTTTTTTTCTCATATGGATAATATTATTAACTTTGGTTTTAACTTAGCGCTTCCGGTTTGCGGTTCGGATCAGTTGTCTCCGTCTTGGCGACCGTCATTTTCGATTTGACGGCGAAAAGATAGATGATGTCCAAAATACCAAGGGTGTTGATCAAGAACAAGATTATGAACCAGACCTTGTCCTGGTTCTTGCCGGCTTTCCAGAGAGCCAAGCCTTTCCAGGCCAAGAGCCAGGCAATCAGGATGCCTAGCACTAGCCAGAAAGACAGATTGTTAAAAAAATTCGAATCGTTCATATTTTTTAAAAATATAGAAAAAATAAATGATGAGCAGCTGAATCCATCCTCTCTCCCATTATTTTAATCTTCTGTAAAGATTAAGTCAAAATTTTTAGAAAACGGATTATATGTACTCTGGGAAGCTGGCTAATTTTAACGGGCGCAACGGAGACTGACCGAATTCTTAGTGTTGTTCTCTACTGTTCGTTCGCAGTCATCGCCGCTATTAAGTCGTCTGAGGATGCCGCCACTACAGTCTCTTAGGCCAAAATCCGGCTGGCAGATGACGTGAAAAAGCCGATTTTTCTGGTCCAAGCTGACCAAAGCCCAGTCGGTCGGGGCATTTTCGATCTTGTCATTTTTTCCGACAACAAAAACATCTTGGTTGATTATTTTTAAACCATTATCATAAACGACCGAGATGACCATAGAATATTCTTTAATCCCTTTAAGATCGGGCCGGCTGGAGGTGGTCAGAGGAGTCGCTACTTCCGCAACAGCCGCGGTCGTGGTAACCGGCGAAGTCGTGGTCACAGCGGACGAAGGCGCTTCTTCTGGAGGCGAGGTGATAAACGACGTCGGCGCCGGCGCTTCTGACCGAGGAGCGGTCGCGAAATTAATAATGATCGCCACTAAGAATAGGCCGCAAGCGCTGACCATAAAGATGAGGGCAATCAGCTTCTGGCTGGAACTGGGACACTTCTTTTTTTTCATACTAAGAAGCGAATTCTTTCTTAACTTCTTCGATTATCTGCGATAAGTCCCAATCACTCTTGACCAGGTAGCGGAAGACGGAATGCTTGAGGGCGAGGGAGATCTTTTCTTCGTCGCTGAAATTGGTCAGCATGATTACTGATAATTTCTGGCCCCAGTCGGTCTGGCGCATCTTTTCTAGCATGGTCAAGCCGTCCATCTTAGGCATGCTGATGTCACATAAGATCAGGTCGGGCAGATTTTTTTCCGCCGCTTCTAAGCCTTCGAAGCCGTCATGAGCCTCGATCACTTCGAATTTTTCCTCCTCTAAGCTGGCGCGCAAGGCCTTAGCTAGGATCAGATCGTCCTCGATAATTAAGATTTTTTTAGCCATAATCCTTATTGCTTAGGTTTATTAGTTTTATTAGCTTTAACTGTTTGTTTAGGAATAATGGTCTTCTCCGCTGAAATCGGGATCGATTTGCTAGCGATCGGTAAGGAAAAGAGGAAATCAGTACCCTGCCCTTCGGTCGATTCAAACCACATTTCGCCGCCATGGGCCCTGATGATTTCTCGGGCAATATAGAGCCCAAGACCGGTGCCATCGCTATGCTTCAAGGAAGCGTTACTGGCTCTAAAAAATTTATTGAAGATCTGAGCTTGTTGATCCTTAGGGATACCGATCCCCTGATCCTGGACGCCAAAGATATTAAGACCCTTATTCTTATCCGGATTCAAAGTAATCGTGATCGTAGTCTTATCGCCGGAGTATTTGGTAGCATTGGAAATCAGGTTCTGCCAGACTTGCTTGATCTTTTCCCGGTCGGCGAAAATACTGAGATCCTGGGGTAAATTATTTTGGATCTTTAGGCCCTTGGTACTGATCAAAAAGATGTTCTCTTTCAGAACCTCGTCGATTACCTCCGCCAGGCGGAACTCACTCTTTATTATATCGAATTTACGGCCAGTTTCAATATGAGACACGTCCAGGAGGTCATTGACCAGCCGAATCATACGCTGGTTGCTGGCGCTAACCTGATCCAAGAAATCAAGCTGCTTAGCACTCAGATTCTTCTCGTTGTTCTTTAATAATAGCTCGGTGAACCAGCGGATGCCGGTGAGCGGCGTACGCAGTTGATGGGAAGCGATCCCGATGAACTCGGTCTTGGCTTGATCCAGTTTCTTTAGGGTTTCATTCTGCTCTTGGAGCTGTTTAGTCGCTTTATCGACCTCATCTTTGAGCTTGACGTTGAAACGGGTCACGCTCTGGTATAATAAGGCGTTCTCCAAAGATAGGCCGATCTCCGAAGCCACGCTTTCTAAGACCCGAATGTCCTTAGCATTATAGGATTCGCCGGATTCTTTGGGACCGAAGATCATCAGACTGCTCAATTGTTTTTCTTTGATCTTGATCGGCACGATTAGTTCAGCATTCAGGTTTTTAAAATATAGAAATAGGCCGCGGGTGGCTTTTAAGTTTGATTTTTCTAGATCGCTTAGAGCTAAGGGTCGGCCAGAAACGAAAAGTTCGCTCAGGGTCTGATAATTAAGGCTGATCCTCCCCTTGGCAAAGATGAAGTCTTGGTTATAGACGATCGTCCAGAATTTGAGGCGGGGGCTATAGTTGATAATGGCAATCGCTTTGCTATGGAAAGCCTGGCCCAAGAGGCCCATGGTTGATTGAAAAATCTGGCCGATATCCAAAGAAGCTCGGAGACGGTTATTCAGGCTATAGATGAGCTCATTGAAATCGTAAAGCGAGGAAAAGAAGTATTTATTGGAAAAACGGTAAAAATAATTCTTGACATTGAGAAAGAAGACCAGAGATAGGATGAAAAGTAATAAGGAGAAAAAGAAGAGCCAGCCCGGATAAAAGATTTCCACGTAGTATAAACAGATATAAGTCGGGGCCAAGACGGAAAATAGAGAAAGAATATAGACGAAATAACGGCGCATGATCAGCTTGATATCCATCAAGCCGAAGTAGGTGATAGCATAGGCGATAATCAAGGAAAAGATCAGGGGGGTGGCCAAGAAGATGGGGTAGAACGGAATCTGGTAAGCGGGCAAGAAGGCGCTACCGCCGATAAAGTCCAGAACGATAAAGCCGAAGATGTAATAAAGAGTACGTTTTCTTTCCAGGCGATCGGTTTCAGCTCGGTATTTCTTAATCAGATTATAGAAAAAGAGTAAGCTGGACAGAGCGAAGAAGGCTAAATAGTAATGATGCAAAGAGTGGGCGTAAGTATGCGCTCCCCATTTATAACGGAAGACGCCGCTGACGAATTGATTGCTTTGGCTGATTATCAAGAATATCGGCGTCAGAGTATAGGCCAGGATCAGAAGATAACGCCGTTTGTTATTGAAATGGGTAACTGCTAGACTGAAGTGATACTGCAGGGCTGGCCAAAAAACCACGGCGGCGTAGATGAAACGATCCCAAAATATGATCTGATAATCAAAGATGCTACCAAACATCATGAAACTGCCAAAGACCCAGAGATCAAGGATCAGGGTTAAAGAAAAGAAGAGCTTGTTGACCAGCTTGCGGCTATTCTTGAGGACGATGATGCTCAAGCTGATGATGAAGCCCAGACTGAGCAAAGAAAAAATCTTCGGAAAAAGATTATTGACGATCGACATAGGGTCTTACCTTGATTATATTGATATTTTAGCATTATTGGGAAAAATAAAAAAGGGGCGGCTTCATCAGAAACCGCCCGTCTTTCTTTAAGAGCGCACCAACTCCCTGGTCAGATAGCTGGTTCGGCCTGAAAATCGAGTAATTTGCTCTTTTCCGGCCGGAAGAAATTAATCAAAGGGACATATACCTTTTCCCTTCTCAAGTACTCTTCGATTTTTTCCAGATTCATCCGGTTTACCTCAAAGAAATTATGAGAAGCGAGTGTGTCTCCGTTTTGACGAGCCACTCCCAACATGATTGCCTCAGTAAAACACCCATACCAGAATCCAACTTGAGGGAAGCTTAATATTTTGGGAAGGAAATCATATTTGACATCCCCGAGGAAAAAGTCGCCGGCATCGATCCGGATAACCGTCTCCGGTAAAGTTATAAAAACATCGTGCCTGATTCCCGGAGGAACAGCAACGTCAATGATAACCGCGTCCGGTCGGACTAGATTCTTAAAGCGCAAAGGATCAATCTTGTATTTGTGAGAACAGCTCAAGAAGAGCTTGATATCTCCTTGTAAATCATCGATCGATCTGACCACTTCAATATTCTTAGGCAGAACGCTGGCTTTCTGTTCGCTAATAATCGTGATTTCTCGATAGCCGCGGAGCATAAGGTGTTCGATAGCCTTAGTCCCTAAGAAACCGGCCCCTAAACAGACGATCCGGCTGTTCCGATCGAAATCGGGCGAGTCCAAGAAATGGTTGATAGTCCGCAACAGTGAAAGAGTGGTGGCATTATCACCGATACTGAAAGTAATATCGGGATAACGCTTCTTAACTTCATTACCATTCTTGCCCGGCAGGCGCTTGGTAGAGGCGGTGAAGCAGATAACTTTAATATCCCGAACGTCCGAAGAGGCCAGGTAATCAACCGCGTTAGTCATATAAACCTTGCCCTTGGCCATGCCAGATGGAGTCTCAATTTCATTAGGTTGGATATCCAGAGGAATAATTTCCCCTCTCAATCTTTGAAAAGTAAATGGCATCGGATTAAAGAAACCATCATGGGGTTCACCCAACTCCTTGACGAGGAGGGCCCGGTTTTCCCAACTAGTTGAGTTGGCAATAATGCCGATGACCGGCTCATCTGATTTAATTTTTGAAGAACTCATTATTTTCCCCTTTCTTTTTATTGTTTTTACTATTACTATATTTAATAAATAATTTTATCTTTTGAGCTTGATTGATTTTTCTTGATTACAGAAGCAATATTTTTTCTAATATTTAAGCTTATTGTCAATAATAACAACTAAAATAAATCTTGTCAATATCACTAATATTAAGAAGTATTCTTAATTTTTCCGATTAAAGCCGTGAATCGCCCTAATTCCTGGTCGTTGAAAGCGCCAAAAGCCCGGTTCAAAGCACGGAAATATTCTTTTTCAAAGCATCGAAATTCCCTTTTAGCCAAGGGGCTAAGTTTTAAAATCATCAGGCGCCGATCATTTCGATCAACTTCCCTTTCGACCAGGCCTTTTTTTACCAAAGAATTTACGAATTGAGTGATCGCTCCGGGGGTAACTTGGATCATCTGGGATAGATCTCTGGCAGTCAGGCTGGAATTGTTAGCAATCAAGAAGACCAAGGCGATCTGTTGGCGGCTCAGGCAAAAATTGCCAAAAGTTAGGCCTGGATTAGTGTGCATATTTTTAGCCAGATTGTTGAGAGCGGCCACTAATTGCCGCAAGGCTTCTTCTCTTTTTTTAACTGTCAGTCTAACCATAGCGGATAAAAGATGATTATTCTTTGCTTAAGGCCGTGATCGGATCCAAGCGGGCGGCATTACGCGCCGGCAAGACGCCGAAGCTAAGGCCGATAGCCGCGGAAACGCCGAAACCGATGGCGATCGCGTACCAGGGCACCAAAAAAGTCCAAGTCAGGCCGTAGTTGGTCGCGACTAGCGCCAAGATCCAACTCAAGACTGCTCCGAAGATGATCCCAAAAGCCCCGCCCAAGAGGGTCACCATAACGGCTTCGACTAGGAATTCTTGCAAGATGTCGCCATTGGCAGCTCCAAGAGCTTTTTTCAGGCCGATCTCTGAAGTGCGTTCAGTGACGACGACATACATGATATTCATGATCCCGACGCCGCCAACCAATAAAGAAATAGCGGCGATCGCGATTAGTAGTAAAGTGATACCGCCGAAAATCGTATTAAACATCTCTAAGACCTGAGCCTGGGTAGTAACTTCGAAGTCATCTTTGTCAGGATTAGTGATGTCATGATTTTGGCGCAGGACTTGGGCGATCTGCTCGGCGGTGTAATCGCTCAGTTTCAAATCTTGGATCTGGACGACGCCTCGGATGATATAATTTATACCCAACAGCTTTTTTTGCGCCGTATCTAAAGGGACCAAGGCATAATCATCCAGACCGCCGCCGCCAAAACCGCTCGCCGGAGCATAAACGCCGATTACCTCAAAATTCAAAGTACCTAAACGGACTAATTTTCCGATCGGATCGTCAGCGTTGAAAAGTTCAGTCGCTAGCTTGCTGCCCAAGATTATCACTTGGGCGCCAGCGGCATCTTCTCCGGCTGTAAAGAAACGTCCTGATCCCAAGGCTGATTGGTCGATAGCGAAGCGTTCGGCCGATGTTCCGAGATAGATGACGTTCTTCTGGTTGCCGCGATAACTGGCGATTGCCTGTCCGGTCACCATGCCGTAATCATTAACGACATTGGGCAATTTCTTGATGTCTTCCAGATCGCGATTGGTGAAGGTCGTGACGATTACACTGCTAGAAAACTCGGCTCCATGGGAAGCGGCTATGTTCTTATTATTAGAAGGGATCTTAGTGGAAACGAATAACGTATTAGTGCCCAAAGAAGCGACTTGGCTGTCGATTAAAGCCCGGAATCCGGCTCCAGCCGATAAGACCAGGATAACCGAAGCGATCCCGATCATTATGCCCAGGGTCGTTAGGACCGTCCGGGTCGGATTAGCCAATAAGACCTTATTCGCTTGTTTGAAAGCTACCCACATAATTATTCGTATCTTAAAGCTTCAATCGGATTCAGCTTGGCCGCCTTGAAAGCTGGTAAGAGGCCGAAGACGACTCCAGTCAAGATGGAAACGCCAGCCGCCAAGACGATCGAAAACCAAGAGACGACAAACGCCCAGTCATATCCTAGCCGCCGCATTAGGAGCGCGGCTAAGTAAGAAATGATAACGCCTAGGACGATCCCGACCAAGCCGCCCAAGCCGGTCAGGAAACTGGCTTCAAAGAGGAATTGGTTGCGGATGTTCCGGCTGGTCGCCCCTAAAGCTTTGCGCAAGCCGATTTCCCTGGTCCTTTCTCCGACTGTGACCATCATGATATTCAAGATGCCGATACCGCCGACGACCAGAGAAATAGCCGCCATAGCGATTAGAAACAAACTCAAAGCATCGGTAATCGTCGTCAAAGCCTTTAAGGCTTCCGCTTGATTCCGGATGGCAAAATCAGTATCGATTTCTTGCTGGATACGATGTCTCTGTTTCAAGACGGTTTCGATATCGCTGATAGTCCGGTCGATATTTTCCGCGGTGTCAACTTTTACAGAAATGCCTTGGAGATAATGGATGCCCAAGATCTGTTCCTGACCGATTGCCAAAGGCAGGAAGATCATATTGTCCTGGTCCTGGAAGAAGGAACTGCCTCGAGGCGCGATTACGCCGATAACCCGCAAAGGGACGCCTCCGGTTTTGGTCTGGATCGCACTTTTGACTTTTATCACCTGGCCAAGCGGTTCGACGCCGCTAGTCCCGAAAAGCTCTTCACTGACTTTAGAACCTAAAACTACGACATTGGATGCTCCTTGATCTTCGCTTTGGTCAAAAAAACGACCGCTCGACATGGTAAAATTGACGATCTGGGGATAATGATAATCGGTCGCTTCGAAAGTAGTATCGACGTTCTTATTATTCCAGGTTAATGACGCTAAGCCGCCGACAGCAGAATTGATAGCCACTGCGTAAGGGACACGGCTGGTATTCCGAAGAGCATCGGCGTCTTCCGTGACCAGGGTCGTGATTATCAAGCCCGGTGTCGGAGCGCTATTGGCGCCGCTTTTGGTCGGTTCGATATAAAGGAGATTGGAACCGAGCTTGGTCACTTGTCCTAAGATCAAGCTTTTGGCACCGGCGCCCAGAGCGATGATGACGATGACGCCGGCAACGCCAATGACGATGCCTAAGATAGTCAAAAGCGAGCGGCCTTTCCGCGCTCGCAGGTTCTTAATGACTAATTTTATAGTGGCGGCAATATTCACAAATTTATCCAGTGATCTTATTTGACCAGTTCCCGATCAGCCTGGGCAAAAGTTCGATTCTTGATAATTTCATCGCTGACCAGATAGCCATCTTTTATCCGGATGACTCTTTTGGCATGGTTAGCGGTATCGGTTTCATGGGTTACTAGGATGATCGTCCGTCCTTGGCTGTTAAGCTGTTGTAATATATGCATGACCGTATTGCCGGATTTAGAATCCAGATTGCCGGTCGGTTCGTCGGCGAAAATGACCGCCGGATCACAGACTAAAGCGCGAGCGATTGCCACCCGCTGTTTTTCGCCGCCGGAGATCTGGTTAGTATAATAGTTCAAGCGATGGGATAGTTCGACTGATTCTAAAGCTTTCTTGGCCAAGACATCATGATTTTTTTTCTGGCTATAAAGCAAGGGCAATTTAACATTGTCCAGGACGGTCGTCCGAGGCAATAGATTAAAGGATTGGAAGACGAAGCCGATCCGCTCATTGCGCAAAGCAGCCAGATAGCGATCGGAAAAATCAGCCGTATCCCGGCCCTCGAATTCATATAAACCGTCGCTCGGCCGATCTAGGAAGCTTAAGATGTGCATCAGAGTCGACTTGCCGGAACCGGATGGTCCCATGATGGCCACGAACTCGCCCGGTTCGATCTTGAAATTCAAATCATGGAGAACGGGCGTGATTACGCCGTCGCTATCGTAAGCTTTATTAAGATTTTTGATATTAATAAGCACCATAAGACTAAGGTTTGATATAAGTGACGATTGTCTGGCCGGCGTTCAAACCGGATAAAATCTCTACCAAGCCGCCATCAGCATTCAAGCCGGTCTGGACTTCGACCTGATGATAAGTTCCCTTCTTGGAGTCATCAATTACCCGGACGAAATGCTGGCCGTCTTTATTAATGACGGCACTGCTCGGTACTGCCAAGACATTATCCCTGTTAGCGATCAGGATTGTCATATTGACGGTCATGCCGGGTTTGATATCTGGAATCTGGGGCAGATTAGCCTTGACCAGATAATCGACGACGCCGGAAATCACGGTCGAAGCCGGATCGATTGTCATAACCGCACCGCTGAAATGGCGATCCGGTCCCAGAGAATCGAAAGTATAATCGACTGATTGGCCGATCCGTAAAGAAGCGACATCGGCCTCGCTGACATAAGATTCAGTGTGCAAATTATTGATATCTTGGAGGACCATAACTTCTTGCATGGCATTAGCTAGTTCTCCGACTTTGGTATCGACTTTAGTGATCGTACCGTCAGCTGGCGCTTTGATGACCAGATTATTTAGGATCGCCTGAGCGGCGTCGACCTGGCCCTGAGCCGAGGTAATCTGCGCTTGAGCGATATTCAAGTCGGCTGGCCTCGCTTTAGCAATTTGCTGAGCTAAAGTGGCCTGAGCCTGCTGTAGAGCGGCCTTAGCGCTATTAATTTGGTTCTGGGCGGTCTTAAGCTGTTGATCCCTAGCCAAACTAGCATTAGTTACGCCATTTTGAGCTGAGGTTAAGCTATCAGTCAAAGCTTGGCGAGCAGACCGGATAGCGGTCGCTCCCGGATTGGCGGTCGCTAGATCAGCACTGATCGTGGATTTATAGGCATCGAGTTCGGTTTGGGTAAAGATAGCGCTACTGACTGAATTAGCCAAAGCGGTAAAACAATAATTAAGGGCAGTAATATTCTGGTTGACCGCCGCCAAGGCATCATTGGTCGCTTGATCAATATTGGCATCGCTTTTATATGTTTGAGCCATCGTCAAGCTGTTGTTGGCCGTATTCAATAAAGGCGTTACTAGGATCAAAGCATTCCGGAAATTAGAAACTGAAGCCGAATTAGTGACCCCGAAGGTATTCTTCAGGTCGCTATCATCGATGATCTTATTCTGATGATCGATAGCGGATTTAACCGCTGATAACTGAGCTGAGACCGTCGATAATATCGCGGAACGCTTATTATCGGAACTGCTGGTAGGCGATTGCAAATCAGCCAGAGTCTTCTGAGCCTGGCTCAAGGTGGCGGCCGTGACCTGGTCGGTAATGCTTAGTTGCGATACGGCATTATTATAAGCGACTTGGGCGGAATTGACGGCTTCTTGGGAGATCTTTATCTGCTCCGGAGTGGCTCCGCCAGCCACTTTCTGATAATTGGCGTGAGCCTGGGCTAAAGCACCTTGAGCGCTGATTAATGAGGCTAAGGCAGAATCCTGGTTCAAGGTTGCTAAGACATCGCCGGCCTTGACCTGACTGCCGGCCGCGACTTTTATTTCCTTAACGACGCCCGTACCCTGGAAGCTCAGGTTGAGGTCAGTAGCACTGACTACTTGGCCGGTGCTTAAGACGGTCTGTTTGAGATTTTGGGCGCCCACGACCGCGGTTTGGATATTAGCGGCCGAGTTCTTCCCTTTTCGGGAAAAATAAACGCCGAGGACAATAACCAAAACAATGACCACGGTCCAGATGATTTTCTTGCGGGTAAAAAAACGACGGAGGCTCATACTGATAAAAAGTTAAAAATAGATTAAAAAACGATTAAGACGTGAGACTTAATCCCTGATATTATTTTAGCTCCTAAAGTAAATTTAGTCAATGAGGGATAAAAAAAGCGTCTGGATTATCAGTCCAGACGCTGGAACATCTCGAGCTTTTAGGCCTCAGCCATAATAGCGCGAAAACCCTTAATGGGGCAGTGATCTTTTTTGTCGCATTTTTCACAGTCTCGCTCTTCTTCATCGACTTCGATAATGGCTGCTATTTGCCAGTCTTTTTTAAGGGAAAGGTGGATATATGATCCTTTACCTTCCCGGGAAAGCCGCCTCTCTATGGAATCCCAGAGAAGTTTATTCAGAAAGCTAGAATCTTCGCTAGTCTTCTCCGAGCCAAGGATTCCAGAGAGCAAAGAAAAGGGGCTTTTTTCTTTACCTTCCTCGGTCATTTTCTTGATCAGATTCTTAACCTCATCCGAAGCTTTGTCCCTGGCCAAAAGGATGGCCTTTTCATAGTCAGTAAGCTCACTGATAATTTTTTCTTTTTCTTCAACGATACCTTTGTTGATTGGGCAAACGAATTCGCCTTTGGCAAAAATTTCGTTAACCATTCCTAAGATGGTCGTTTCCTGAGCGGTTTCTAAATTCATGATTTTCCTTTCTTTTGTGATTTAAGGGTTTGGATTAGATGTTATTTTGTTTAAAACTATTGCAAAATGTCTTGTTAAAAGAGCTAAAACATTATAATTTTTCTATATTACCATAAAACTATTTTTTGTCAATAGGGGAAACCTAAACCTTGATTGCTTAAAATCAGGGACTCGCAACCTCAAAAGGCGACCGGATTGGTCGCCTTTTGAGGAGAGTTTATTAATTTTTAGGTTTATCCATAGATGAGCTAGCTTGGCGGCCATTCATAAAAGAACTGACAGCCAAGCTAGCAAATTTATTTTTAACTGTCCCAAATCTGGTAACTTATATTACGCCGACCCTAGTAAAAACTTTTTTGTTTTTTTTAAGCAAATGTAATCCGGAATTAGAATTTATTTCTAACGAAAAAAAGAGGTTTAAAACCTCTTTACAGGAGCTTTAGATTCCCTTAAGAGCGCCAGCGATGATTAAATCTTTCTTTGCCTTGGTCCTTGGCATGGCGAGCAACAGTATTAATAAAGCTTAAGATGACGCCGACACCTAAAAATATATAGATAATGGTAAAGATCTTGCCACTATCGGTTCGAGGATAGAAATCACCATAACCAACCGTGGTCAAAGTCGTAACACTAAAATAGAAAGCATCCAGCCAGCGCCATTTTTCAAATAGATGATAAAAATAAGTGCCAGTAGCCAGGATAGCGGCTGTAAATAGCAACAGGCCACGAAAGCCTGGATCTTTCAGGCCGTTTAAAACCCGAGCGATATAGCGCAAAATGTCGACGAAGAATCTTAGCATATATTTAAGTAAAACTTATTTTTCTTTTTTGATCTTTTTCTTGAGTCTTTATAATTTGCTTAATATAAGCAGTTTAACACAAATCAGGCTCTAGTAAAGCCAGCCGAAATCAGGACAAATAAAAAAGATCTCTATTCTTGGAAGAAAATCCGATTTATCTTTAAGGTTATTTTGATCCTAACAAGGCAAATACGCTAGCAGATCCAGCCAGGCGCTTAGAGCGCTCCTATTATTATAGAAACAAATAACCATAATAAATCCTCGTATTTACAGGGATTTTATTTGACTTGACAAGATATTATATTATAAAATGTAATATAGCATTTAATCAATAAAAAATGATGCTTAGAAATTAAATTCAGTCTTTTTAACCTTATGAAAGATATCAAATTTTTTAAGCAGATCGAAGGCGAGGCGCGCCAAAGTTGCGGTGGCAAAGGAACTGAATTGGGAAAGATGTATCAAGCCAAGTTACCCGTCCCGGATGGCTTCGTAATCACTACTTCGGTCTATAGAAAAATACTAACTGAAAATAATCTTAAGATAAAAATTAAGAATTTTTTGAAACAGATTGATTATAAAGATGAAAATTCTGTAAATATAATTTCCCAAAAGATTGGAGAGGCGATACTAGCCGCTGAAATTTCAAATGAGATAAAAGGGGAAATCATGACCGCCTTCGGATCCTTGAAGGCTAAATATGTAGCGGTAAGATCATCGGCCACATCGGAAGACGGAAAAAAAATCAGCTGGGCAGGCGAGCTTGAGACATTTTTAAATACCTCCGAATCAACCCTTTTAGCCAATATTAAAAAATGTATTATCTCTCTTTACGCTCCCCGAGCGTTATATTATCAATACGAAAACAAGATAAATAACCAGGAGCAGGCAGTGGCAATCATAATCCAAAAAATGGTCGAAAGCGATGTGGCTGGCGTTGCCTTCTCGATACACCCCGCTACCCAAGAAAAAAATCACATTTTGATTGAAGCCGCTTTCGGGCTAGGAGAAAGCCTGGTTGCCGGGTTAGTCACCCCTGATAATTATGTCATCAATAGAAATAGTGAAGTTATTGTTGAAAAAAATGTATTAAGACAAAAATTCAAATTAGAAAAAGGCGAAAAAGGAGGTGTCCGTCAGAAAAAATTGAAAATGAAAGAAGGCTACAAGCAAAAACTGAACGATAAGAGGGTTGTCGAATTAGCTCGACTGGTCAAACAAATCGAGAAATTCTATGGCTATCCTTGCGATATAGAATGGTCTTTGGCGAAAAATAAAATTTACATCCTGCAAAGTCGGCCAATAACCACTTTAAAAGAATCGTCGACAGTAGATCTCCGACCGATCCAGCCTAGCTACGAACAAATGTGGGAAGGCTTTGGCTTCAGCGCCCTTTCCATGGATTTACTCTTAATGACGTCTACTGATTGGCTAAGGCGTGATTTTTGTTCTTATGCTGAAAAAAATTGGATTTTAGTTCACGACCGCGGTCAATGTACCATGTATTATAGCAAGCAAGACATGGAGCAGACGGCTTATTGGGGGATTCGCGATTTCCTCAATGATGGTTGGTTCAATGCCTATTTGAAAAAAAGCAAAAATTTATATGACTATTTAGATAAAATATCCAGACATTATTCTCAAAATAAATTATCCTCGATTCCTGACGACGAACTTTACCGATTGGTGCGCCTAAGCAGTCTTAAACTCGCCGAAATGTTCGGTTGTTTTATAATCTGTCAACCTCAATGCGTTGCTGGCCTGGAGACAGAGCTGGAAAGAGAATTATTACTAACAGTCCCTAAAAAATCGGTTAGAAAAGTCATGTTAGATTTAACTCGATCTGAGAAAAGGATAATGCTAGATGAGGAGAGGCTTGAATGGTTAAAAATATGTTCTAAAAAGCTAAATAGTAACGACTTAAATAAATCTTTACTCAAACACGCCCATAAATACGGAATTTTAGGGACAGCTAACGCAGGCGCGCCTTATAATATTGATTACTATAAAAAACTTTATAAAGAAGGTAGTTCTGTTAAAGCCAGGGTGGAGTTGAAAAAAATCTTAAAAGAGTGGGGGCAAATCCCTAAAACAAAAAAGAAGCTTATCGCTAAATATAAAATATTTTCTCGAGCTATAAAAATAGCCGATATCTTAGCGGAAACAGGACATAATAGATTTGAATTACGCCTGCGTGGTTGGATGCCACTTTTCTTCTGGTTTAGTACCGTTTTATTGACAACCGTGAGTAATAGATACGGGGTAACCCCTAATCTATTAAATCAAATGACCTTCGATGAATTATTAATATTGCTCACAAGCCATCAAATTGATAAGAAGGAATTGCAACAAAGACAAAAGTATTTTATTTTCTTATTACAAAATGGGCGCTTATCGATAAAATCTGGGGATAAGGGCAAGCAAATAGCTAAAGCCATTGTGCCTCCCTTACCCAAGTCCATTAAAAAATTAGAAGGACAAGTAGGCTATCCTGGCTTAATACGCGGCCGGGCCTATGTCCTACGATGGAACTCTAAAAATTTAACTGCTGACATGAAAGCTATGCCCAAGGGCGCTATCTTAATCGTTGGCCAAACCTTGCCAGATCTAATGCCTGTCATTAGAAAAGCATCAGCGATAGTGACGGACGAGGGTGGAATAACATCCCATTCAGCCATCGTCTCTCGTGAATTCGGTATCCCTTGTATTATCGGCGCCCGGATCGCTACTAAAATAATTAAGACCGGGGATAAATTGGAAGTTGACGCCAATAATGGCATAGTCAGGCTATATAAATAGATTTTTCATACTCATCCCTTAACTATTAAAAAGGAAGCTTTTTTTCAAGCTTCCTTTTGCGCTATAGGGAAAATTTTTTAATTCCCTGCCTGGTCATAATCTGAACCTCTTGGCCGTTTAGATCGATGATGCTGATCATGGCATTACCTTCGCCGCGGTCATAGCTGTGATCTTCGGCAATCATGGCTGGATCCTGACTACCGAATTTCAGAAAGTACAGTTCGTAGCGCAGTTGCGGATCAGAAACGCGATGATCAATCTGCTCTACGAGCACAAAGGTCGCAATCCCGATTGACTCGCGAATGACCTTTTGTTGAAGGGCGGGTTTTTGATACTTAGTATAAATCGATTCATCGGGCATGAGCTGTATTGGCTGTTCGCTATACCTTAGCATCTCTGGCTGGCCAGCCCAGCGTTCTTCTTTAACGCTCAATAAGCACTGGATAGCTTCGTTTACTTGGCTAGCAAAGACTGCTTGTTCGGCGACTGAGAGTTTTTTGCTCTCAGCCACTTCCGATTTAAAGGCAAAGCTGAATTCGGTCCAGCGCGACTTATCCTTGTTTAATAGTTCGACGCTAAAACTAATCGTTTCACCTTTTCGTTCGGCTTTGATCTGACCGATTTTCTCAATACACAGATTCCAGTTATCCTTACTTGGATCATAGCGGTCTCTGTAGCACCATTCCTTAGTTTGTGATTGATCCTGAAAAATCATGACGGCCTGGCTGTAGTAGCCAACGCCGCCTGATGAACCCCATTCGCTGCGGCCAGAAACCACAGCCACAGTATTAGGATTAAGGACACTTGCACTCCAGAGTTCCCGATCTCTAGCCAACATCTCCAGAAGGCAGTTTTCCGTTGCTAACGAAAGCTGAGCACCATTAAGAAGTGAGGTTAGTTTTTTCTTGGCTCCAGCTTGCTTAGCTTCAAGCTCTTCCCGCCTTTTTTCTTCTTCTTTGAGCTTTTGCCAGGCTTTGGCGTTCTGGATTGAGGCCAATTTGGCTATAGTCTCCTCTTCCGACGGCGGAACAAAGCTGGATACCGATGGTAAGGACCATTCCTGTTTGCCATCTGGCTGGTCTCGCATCTTTAATTGGCGCAAATCACTTAAGCCAACCCGTAAAGTCCGTAAACAATCCGGATTAACAATGATTATTTCTTCGTACATCCTAGCGACTTCGGCTAATAAATAGCCCCATTTGCTATCAATTTCCTCAAGGCAATCGCTGAAGATTATCAACTGATGAGCACCGGCCATATAATGCGTATAAGCGCCATTCAGCGCCAAGCCATCATTATGATAATGGGCGGCAATCGTACTGCCATCAATTTCGTTTTTCAGATTGACGGCCGTGACAACGAATTGGCCAGGCTGGCTGATTGATTGTAAAGCCTGCGTTAGGGTATCGGGTGACTGGTAAGTATAGACCGCCACCCCGGTTTTAGCCGTCATAACGACGCCATTTTTCAAGAGTTCATCGGTTAAGGCTAAGCAAACCCGACGATAGAAATCAGTTGAGCCCACATAAGGGTTGCCGTCGCCAGATGGTGAAAGGCTATGGCGGCTAAAAATTTCCTGGTGTTTGCTTTCACTTAAGATTAGCAAGAGGCCGCTCCGAAAGGGATTTTCTTGGGACAATTCCATTTTTTCCATGGTTGAAAGGTTTTGGTTAGACAATGGTTTAATTATTAAAGATCAAAAAATCCTCTGGCGGTCCAGAGGATTCGTGGCTATATTATATATATTTTGTCTTATTTTAGATTAAAATTTAACATATAATACAAACACCGACCCTCTGAGCAGAGATTCGTTATACCAGAAACGCTTGGATTGTCGGTGGATTTGCTTAAACATATTTTTACTTTCTTTATAGTATACGGAAAACTAGGGAAAATGTTACAGTTGACAAAAAAACATGAAGAATGACTTATAAAAAAAGCCCCGGGTTTTATTCGGAGCTTTCGGCTTGCTCGAGCCTTAGTGCTAGGATCATGGATTAAAAATATAATACTTTTCCTGCTAATGCTTAAAAAAATTTTTATACAGTCTAGCGCCGATATCCTCCATCCGCGACAAGCCCTCCGTTTGTTCGAGAATGTTTAATTATCCGACTCAGATTACTTATAATTTCACCTAGCATTTTCTTACCGATTGCCAAAGAAGCTTTTTCTCTAACATCATACCCCTTAAAACGGACGAAGTCGTCATCCTTACCAATTATCATTTTTCGACTTTTCTTTTCTTCCTCGGGATAACAAGCCCAAAGTAATGAAGTCTCAAATTCATCCGCATGGCTGGCGTTAATTGATAAAAATTTAAATGGATTAAGAAGGATAACGTTTTTATATTTTTTCTCAATTTTGTTTAGCACCTCAATATGTTTACTGCCACCATGTCCAGTAATTAGATAAATTTTAGAGAATCCTTGTTTAATCAGGTTAATAACGAGGTTGTCAATCATTTTAAGCAATATGTGCGGTTTCAGATAATACAAACTGCCTTCCAATTCTTTTCCTAATTTAGCATTCATGCCAACAAATTTTTTGCCACCTTTTACCCTCATCTTATCTGTGCCCAAATAAATCGGAGGTAAAACGTAACCCCTGGTTTTGGTTGATAAAATTTCACAAATTTTCTGAGCTACTAAAAAATCAGTTTCAATTGGTAAATGATTACCATGCCATTCGATTGTTCCCAATGGCACGAAGGCTATTTTATTTTGAGAGTAGTCCTTAAAATCTTTTAGATACGTGGTCTTCATAAACTATAAAAATTATTATTCTTGCTTAATACTTGATTGGGAAGCAAAACATCCATTCCTTCCGGCAGATTAGTCCAGAGCTTATTATCTATAGACAATGACGGATAACGGAAAATAAAACCATATTCTTCGTTTCTATAATCAAACCATGTAATTGATTTCTTGACATTTTTGGTTATGATCAGACTCCAGATAGAATAGAGACGAGAATAATAGCGATGTGTAACTAGTAGGGCGTTATCATTTTTATCTTTAAAAAAATAGCCCGAACCCATCTGGCTGATGAGTTCGTAGCCTTGATTATTTAAGGAATTAACTAAAACTTCTTGGCCATTCTTGCCCTTGGTCAAATATTTATCTCCGTCCATGTTTAACTTAACAATTTCGTTTCTAGTAAAATTTAGTTTTGCTATCCCTTTCAATAAAGGCATAGGGTTACCTTCTTGAAAAATCACCGATTTATATAATAAAAAGGCAAAAATAAAAATTGCTATCAATATTCCTAGACTAATGAATATTCTTTTTTTATTTATTTTTGGTATCATAATAATTGATAATACCGGAATTTTCGCTTGATAATATCTGCATATCGTCACTAACATTAACGTTTAACCGGCTAGTATTTTGTGCAATAACGATAATATCACTCTCTAACAGTTCTACTACCTCTTTTTTACAGCTAGAAACTATCAACTCAGTGATGTTGTCACCTGTTTTAATTATAAGCCTATTATTGGCTTTATAACTTTTAATAATTCATTGAATATGATCTCATGCCCAGATTCATTTGGGTGTAATCCGTCTTCGCAAAACAAGCTTTTATAATCATTATTCATAAAAGCCGAATTAACGTCAACGAAATAAATATCCTTATTGTCGGCTATTTCTTTAATTTTCTTATTATATACTTCAATATATTTATTAAGTCTAGATTTATCCTTATTAGCCGGATTGGCGGCAAACTCTTCATTGACTGGGGTAATATTTAAAATAAATATTTTATTATCAAATTTTCTAGCTTGATCTACTACGTTCTCTAAATTATTTTTAAAATCTTCTGCGTCAACACGAAATTTATCTTGACTCGGAATAATGGCCGCGTCGTTAGCTCCGTAAGCAAAAATAAAAACATTTTCTTCCTGTTTTTCTTCTCTAATTCTTGCTTTTGTTTCAGATAAAAAACGACTAACTAGATCATCAGTCGTTTCACCAGGAATCCCTAAATTATATGTCAAAAAATAAAGATTAGAATCTTCTTTTTGTTTTTTATCTAAATATATTCTTAATTTTTGCGCCCAACCGGAACTAGCCACATCCCAAGCTCCATAAGTTATACTATCCCCAAAACAAAATATTTGCGCCATATAATTATATTAATATTTATGTCTAAAATTTATCATAAATATATAAATAAGTAAAACAAAAACGGGCACTTATGTCCCGTTTTGGTCGCTCTTATTAAGGTGGGCGATTTACCTTGTTGTGCTCCAATAAGATTTGAGGTTTCCTGTCTTAGATCTCTTTTTTAGTATTCTCCAACATCTTAGGCCAATGTATGCTTGGACAATTACTGGATACACATTAATTAAAACATTGAGCCACCAATGACTATGTGACAATAAATAAATCCAGAAGAAGACGAAATGGATTGCGGCATAAATGAATGCCGCTATCAATCTTACCGATGGGTTTATAATTTTATTATCAGATACTACTGCTAGCGCCCACAATAATTTCCATAACGGATTTTTGGAAGTCGGGTTTGTCGGTAGTATCCAATCAAAATATAATTTACCACCACATAAAATGAAGAAAAGACGCAAAATTTTTACAAATTCATCAGTTTTCATTATCTCGATTTTCTATGTTATACCTTTTCGAATCATCTCAATCTCCAAACAAAGAGGCTGGGATAATCCGAAAAAGTTAACTAAAAATCATTTTATCAAAGGACTCGACTATAATTGGATAATCATATCATATATTAATATATTTGTCAATCTTACAACAAAAAATAGACTAATATTAGTCTATTTTGTGCTTGCTCGCGTATAAGGATGATTTCCGAACTTTTCACAACGTAAATATTGGAAATATTAAACAATTGCTATTACTAATTATTTAGCTTTTATTCTATAACGTTTCTTCGTATGATTGTTTAATAATGTCAAATACATCATCAATCTCTTTTAGTGATTTAACTTTAATTCTTCCTTTATAACCCCACATATGAGAACTTATATCGGTCACTAATCCCTTTGGGTCATTATACTTAGGACTTCTCACTAAAACATCCATTACATTTTTCCCAAATTCAAATCTAGTAAAACTTTTTGTAGTCCTAAAAGTAATACCAGTTTTTTGATTGGCAAATTCTTCAACTTCCGGTAATGTTTGTATCTTTTCCTGAAATTTATAAAATATTTCTTTAATTTCAGCAGATGAATTATGTCTTGTTAAATGAAATTCAATATTATATATTTCTTCATTATTTGTCTTTGTATTTTCTACACTTTCACGTGTCTTTTTAGCCTGATTTGGAATATAGACATTTTCTAAATATAAAATATCTTGTTTATATGGAACGTATTTTATTAATTCTACACTTTCTACCTGTTGAACAGCTATTATTGTGCGATTGTCAAAACCCTGAGCGACTAATATCACTCGCGGGCTCGTCCAATTAACTCTTTCTTCTTTACCAAGTTTATCAGCAACTAATAAATCAAAATGTTTTTTATTTTTTTTGAGCCAATCTAAATAAAAAAGGCCTTGAACAAAAATAGCATTATCTTGACCCCATTTATACTCAATAATTACTGGAGAATTTGTTTCGTCTAGTGCTATTGTATCCATTCTCCCACCTTCGCTAGTCGGATATTCTTTAGCTAAAAATCTCATACCTAAAAGTTCCTCAAGATTATCAGCAAAAAAATCTCTAAGCTCTGCCTCGCTATTAAAATGATTTATATCTAAAAAGACTTGGTTCGCTTTTTTATTTTTCATTTGAAATATTGGCATATTTGTTATTAAAAATCAATTATTTTTTTCAAAATCTATTAATATTTGTAAATATTTAGCTTGTAATTCCTCTTTAATCTGGGGGTGCTTTAGTGACTCAATTTTTCCTTTATTTTTAATAATTTTATTAATTTCATCGAAATAAAAACCATCCAGAGCGGCGATAAAAAGATAAGAAGGATTCCATGATTGGCTCATTCTTTTCGCATATTTTAAAATATTGCCAAAATTCAAAGAATGCATATATTTTACTTCAATGAGTTTTACCTCCCGTGTTTTCTGATTAATTACCGCAAAATCAGGAGCCGTTCTTAAGGTTTCTATCATTGGGTTATCGTCGTGATATCCCTGCTGAACCAATTCCGGGATAATTTTTTCATACCCAAACTCCAACACCGTAAATTCTTTAGTTTCCCTTAGCATTTGTGAAAAAATTGTTTCAGCAATTTTCCCTTTTACTAGATTTCTAGCAAATTTTACATTATCCATTTATTTAAAATTTTAAAACTTTATAAAGTTGGCGACTATTAAAACAACTCCCGCCCCCAAAAGACATCCGGCCATTTTTCCAACAGCCGATTTAAGCATAGTTCTTTCTTCGGCGACCAATCTTAATCTTAATTTTTCAGCCATATGCCCCTCAAATATTCCAGCGATACCATCAGTTATGGCATTGCCAACCACTCCGCCGATAATTGCACCGGCCACACCAGCAAAATGACCACCGAATATTGCTAAAACTGCCAAAATCCCATTATCTATTAAACCAAAGAAAACATCAGGCAAAATTGATCTCAAATCAATTTTAAACGGAATAAGAGAAGCAATACAAAGTAAGGCAAGGATAATCAAAACTAAACCCATCCATTCAGCCTTTTCAACGAAAAATATGCTAACTGCGGCTATAACGATACATAGAGTCAAAATATTTAATACTGATAAGATAAATTTTTGTCGCATAAATTATAATATTTTTTATATTAATCACTTGAAAAGGAATAGAAAATATGGTATAAATTAAACTAGTTTTTAAGCTCTTTAAAAAGCTGGTGGGGATATACTCGGGTGCTTTTTTCTTTATTTAGGCCTCAGTCTTTATTTTCCCCGATAGAAACTTAACTAATTTAAGTTTTTGTTGGGGAAATTTTAAAGGCCGATTTCCTATTATAAAAATTAAGCTAAAATGTCTTATGAATAAATCTAAATTTGTCATTTACATCGACAAGGCAGGTTATCATCGGTGGAGACTTGTAGCCAGAAATGGTGAAAATGTTGCCGCTAGTGAAGCTTATGCTTCTAAGCAAGGAGCTATTAACTCTGCTGTTCGGGTAAAATCAATAGCTTGGGAAGCTGAAATCGTAGATAATACGAGATAAGGTTCCTATGTTAGTTCCTCGCCAGCTTTTTATGGAGCTTTTTATTTTTTATAGCCAAAAATATAACTCCAATATAAATTAAATATTTCAAATCATAGATGAAAAATTGGTTCCATTTAAAAGTGCTCCAAATAGTTTCATTGTAATAATTCCTAAGGCAGAAAGAAAACCAGTGATAATCATTAATAATTAATGTAATAAAGTAAATAAAAAGAGCTACGGCGAACACATATAATATATAAAGCAATATTTTTTCTATCTTTAAATCTTTGTTAAATACATAAAAAATTAATGGGATAGAGGCGGTTAAAGCAATAATAGCCTCATAATTACTCTCACCTAAAAAAGTAGCTATAAATAGAAGATAAATAATTATCAATGGTAAAACTTTAAAAAATAATTGTTTAAATGTATTCATATAATTTTTAATTAATTACTTATACTTTTAATTTATCCTTAAATTCGGTTTCAAACTCCTGTTTTTTATCACTATTATTAAAGAAAGGTAGCCCAATTAATCTATATTTATCAGAGTCAAATAGGTTGTCAATTTTATATTCTTTTTCTATTTCCTTTAAAAATTCTTCTTTCCATTGGTCAGTCTTAACTAAATGAGAGCCCTTTGGCTCTATAAAAAGTTGATAGGATAATATTTTATTTTTGTCTTTTAAAAATAATACAAAATCAGGCTCTATCGCTTTAGCGTCAGAAAATCTATAAATTTTAAACAAATTTTCATTTCTTAACAAATATACCTCTTTATACTTATTTTTTAATTCATCAATAGCATTGGATATAAATTTTATTAAGTATTTTTCTTCTGAGGTTCCATAATTTTCATTGTAAATATACCAATCTTTCGTGCCCAAATCCATTTTAAGCTCGTCATCCATTGTTTCGCTCATTGCTTTTCCATATTCTTTATCGCTATCAATTTTTAACGTTTCTATTGTCTTATCAGTAATTAATATTTTAACATTTTGACCAAAAAATTCTTTAGTTCCAATAAAATCAGAATTATTTGTTTGAATTTTTCCGGCCAATTCATTAAAAACAGACAAAGAAATTTCAAATTGCTCTTGCTTAGATAAATTTTCCAGAGATTCCTTTTTTCCCTGTAATTCAATCTCTATTTGCCCACAGTAGTTTGGTGAAATTAAAAAATCATCAACAGATTTAATGTTGGGCAAATATCGTGAAATGTTTGAAAAATAATAAAAATCAATTCTATCAATGGCCGATCGCATTATGCTCTTTCCAAATTGAGAAATTTTTATATTTTTTGAAAATATTTCTTCTGTTTTAGATGTTTGTTCTTGCTCGAATATTGCCATTTCTGAAACTTGCCCTGTTTTAATTCTATATTTGAAAAGCGAATCTTTTATTAAATCCTTTAGGGATTTTACATCTTTATTGTCTTTCGGAATCTTTTTATTTAGGAATATCAATCCGCTTTTCCAAAATATAGTTTTTTTAATATCATCTTTAACTAATAAATTTAATTGTATTTTATTATCAGCCATTATCCCAGTATTTACTAATTCATTCTTTAATTCGGCTATATATCTAGAATCTTGCTTGCTATGGTAATGGAGTTCTTCCAAAATTCTTAATTCATTATCAGAATCATTATCAAATTTTCTTTTAAATCTTTCTTGGTCTTCCTTAATTTTAAACGGAAAATAGCGAGCCCCACGACCTATCAACTGAGCCTCTGAAATTGTTGTTTGCCCACCTTTTCCAGATTTTGCATCTCTGGTTTCATAAAGTCGCACTATATCAAATAAATTTAAAACGTCCCACCCTTCGTTTAACATGTTAGTAGTAAAAACTACCCGAATTTGGTTATTATAGTCTTCTAGATTGTTAACAATTAGCTGTTTTTCTTCGCTATCATCTTGATTGTTAATAATTAAGCATTTTTCTTGAGAAAAATCAGATTGAAGCTCTTTTATTAAATTTATATCGGTTATTTTATTATTATCGAAGAAATTAAAGGCATTTTTTATTACGCCATCTTTATTGTTATTTTTAATTTTTATAATGTCGCTTGCCCCTAAATTTTTTATAATTTTATAAAAAGTTTGTTCTAATTCTTGGGAATCTTTTACTTGTTTTGATTTAAATAATATTACTGGTTTTAAAAATATTTTATTTTTTTCTGCTACTTTTCTTCTATATTGACTTAGTATTATGGCTTGTAAAATTCTATCTTTAAGAACTAAATCTGATTGTAAAATCTGGACTTCTTTTGAAAATTTATCCTCTCTGAACTCTCTCAATTTATATTGATATATTATTTTATCAAAGTATTTTTGACTAACTGCTTGGTGAGACAATTCAACGGTGGCCGTATACTCCAACATAACATTTTTTTCATTTCCACTTAAAATTTTTGAAACGGTATTCTCCCAACTATTTACTTCCGCCGACTCATCAACCCCCAGCTTCTTTTTTGTTAAAGTATTTATGTGGTGAGCTTCATCGGAAAGAAAAACTATTTTTATATTTGAAAAATCTTCATAAGTTAAAGAATTTTCCTGAGTATTGTTTAATTTTGAATGAAGACCTTGGACGGTTGTAAAAACTATATTTATATTATCATTATTAACAGCTTCAAAATTATCGACTTTTTTAATTTCAATTTCTTTATCATTAAAAATAACTTTCTCAGCAAAAAGATATTTAATTGACGACTTATTTAAAAAATTATCAATAGTTTTTTTAATTATATTGTTACTATTAACAAAAAATATAAAATTTCTATAACCCTTAGAATATAAATACAAAATATTCATTGCCATTAATAATGTTTTTCCGCTACCAGTAGCCATTTGAAACAAAAGATGAACCGGTAATTTTTTGTCGGGATATTGTTCCGTAAAAAATATAAAACGATTAATTGCCTCCTTCTGATACTCTCTAATTGAAAAATTTGAATTTATATTTTTTAATACAAAACTAGGGATTTCCTTAGGCAAAACCCCTATCTTTGATATCGTATTGAATTCGTCAACTAATTTTTGTTTATTTTCCATAAAACTTCTTATTCGTCAATTTATCATCTTCGGAAATTTTATAAATTTTATCATTAATCTCGCTATAATTTACATATAAGTGATTTTTATCAAGACAATTTATTAAAATATCTTTCTGTTCTTTTATAGACAACTTTTTAAACTCGTTTCTATCAAATTTTTTATGGTCAACATCATACCTGAAGAATGCTTCATTTTTCATTATATCATAAATATTTAATAATTTTTGAGAAGAATCGGCTTTTTGGATATCTGATATATATTTTTCATTCCATTCTTTAATTTCAGCATAAACAAAAGAACCTCCTTGTGTCCAATTAACGTTTTTATCTTTAGAAATTCCAGTTTTATCTCCTTGAATAACATTTTTCAATCTAGCCTCTGGTAAATCATGAATATAATCCATTTGTTCAATACCGATATACCTTCTTTTCATTTTGTGTGCCACGGCACAGGTAGTGCCAGATCCGGCGAAAAAGTCTAAAACCAAATCATTATTTTTTGTGGACAGTTCTATAATTCTTTTTAATAATCTCTCTGGTTTTTTCCCATTTTTTAATACCACCCCACCCTCGCTTGCAATGCCTTGCCATAAACTTTCATCTGTCCAATTATTATGCATGTTAACCATTTTTTCTACTTCTCCTTTTTCATTTTTGACGCTAGATTCTGATAACATGACGACCATTTCCTTATCAATAAAATAAATTCTCATTTTTTGATTAGCATATTTCCCTTTTTCTGGAACATATTCTATAAAACAAGCACCTGCTGGTAATTTCGGAGTAATTTTTTTCATAAGCCCTCCATTGGCCGGACTTAAACGAAATATTTTTTCAAAATTATTATAATACCATGAGCCAGAAATATTTTTTCTAGGTTGTCTATTATATTTAAAGTTTTTTAAAGCTACAACCTTTATAGGTTTGCCCTTTCCTGTTTTTAACTCAAAACTAGACGATTCGGTGCCATAACTATCAATGATTAAATTATAATTATCGGCGGTTCTACTATTCTCATCTACCATTTCATCAAAAATTTTTAATCCCTTTTTTTCTATGCTATTTATATCTTTAGCGTATACTAAAATCCTTTCTGTAACATCAAAAATAAAACTTTCCTGCCCGACGCCAGATGGCGTTTTTGATTTTACGGTTATTGTGGCGATAAAATTATCTCTGCCGAATAATTGTGGGTCATCACATAAAACTTTTAAATAGGCTTCTTCCCTGTCATCAATTTGAATAAAAATTAATCCGTCTTGGCTCATTAAATCTTTTGCCACATCAAGCCTATTTTTAATAAAAGTAAGCCATGTAGAATGATTAAATTTATCATTATATTTAAAGCTATCGCCGCCGGTATTATATGGGGGGTCAATATAAATTAGCTTAACCTTATTTCTAAATTTTTCCTTTATTGATTGTAAGACTAATAAATTATTGCCTTTAATAATAAAATTATCGGAGTCGGATATCTCAAATGTTTTATGCCCTTCTTTTATATTTTTGCCATCAAATTTTCTAAAATTCGATAAAACTTTTTTATCAAATAATCTAGAAATTTCATCGGGAGCCAGAGTTTCATTATAAAAAATTTCATCTCTTTTATCATCTTCTTGCTCTTGCCCTCCCTCCAAAACACAATCCTTATAAGGCCAAACTAAAACAACGTCCCCCGTGTCTTTCAGATATTCATCGTTTTGTTGAAGCCCTATAAAATTCTTAAAAGTTGTAAAAGAATCCGGTAAAAATTCTTTATTATTTATGAATTTAACAAATTCGTCTTTGTTAAATAAAAAAATATGATCTTGTTTAATCTTTTTATCAATAAAAAATTTTCCTTTTATATCTTTGTTACTCAAAAGAAATTCAATTAGCTGGTCGTCAAATTTTAAAGCTAACTCTGTTAATTTATTCTTTAAAATTTTTCCGTCAACAAAAACTCTCTCATCTTTTTTGAGTGTATCTTTTAAGTCATTTAATAGGTTTTGCATAGTTTTTTATTACTTTTATATTATAGCATTTTATAGCATAAAATCAATAAAATAAACATACGCTTCAAAATTATAGCTTTTAAGATGTCCCCTTGCTGTTCGCCTTTGTTTCGTGTATAATATTAATATCAAGAAAAGATAAAATTTTGATAAAGAAATTATAAAATCTTTATGGCTTCAATGACCAAAAAACAAAAGCAAATATACGACTATATAGCTCAATATATTGCTAAATATGGTTATGCCCCTTCTCTCTCTGAAATAAGGGATAAGGTTAAAATAAATACCATATCCACAATTCACGGCTACATTAGCCGGCTAATTAAAGCCGGATTATTAAAACGAGTTAAGGGAGTTTCTCGTAGCATTGAATTGGTTAAAACTAAAGCTTTAAATATGTTAGAGGTTCCGCTTGTCGGCACAATCACCTGCGGACAACCGATTGAAGCTATTGAGATACCGGACACCACCATTGAAATTGCCAAAGACCGACGATTCCAAGAGGACGAACTCTATGCCCTCAAAGCCAAGGGCAACTCAATGATTAACGACGGCATATTTGACGGTGATTTTCTCATAGTTAAAAAACAGGAGTGGGCTGATGACGGCGATACCGCCGTGGCGATCATCAACGACAACGAGGCCACGCTCAAGAAATATTATAAGGAAAAGAACCGGATAAGACTACAACCGGCTAATCCGGCTTTTAACCCCATATATCGCAAAGAGGTGGAAATTAGAGGAATTGTTGTAAAAGTTATTAGGGATTTGAAAAAATAACAACTTAATATATTTTACAAAGCAATACGCCCGAACCCTGAGGGGCGAGCGTATTTTTAATTTCAAACATATGTCCGCCACTCTCAAAGAATTAAAAATCAAACTGGCTAAATTAGCCAAAGACTTTTCCGACGAGGAAAATATCTTTCAGCGGAGTTTGACCATTTTTAAATTCATTGGGATTCTTCAGAAAAACAAAGATACCAAGAAAACCCTTGATTCTTTGCTTAGCGAAACTAACAAAGAAATTGATTACAATAAATTATCCGATGAGGACGATTTGCTTTGCGAAAAGGCCGGCATAGATTGCGACTTTTGGGTTTGCTACGGAGCTTTGGATAAGGTTCATACTCTAATAACAAAATTTAAAGATACTCAAGATAAACGTTATGCCGATAGAGCCGTTAAGATGATAACCGCCTCTTACTACCCCGAAATCTACCGCATTTGTTTTAAAATGGTGGCGGGTTGTCTACTAGAGAAAATGGCGACCGATTATCTATTGGCGAATAAAAAAGACAAAGACGACAAAGCTTATTTTGACAGTCAAAGGAGCATTTTACACGTTAAAGGTTTTAAGATTTTAATAACTCAAAGAGGGCAAGAAAATAATGCTCATAAAATATTAAAGTATATTTTTAAGGACAATAAAGACAATTTAAAAGACAATTTTTTCTTTTCCGAAATAGCCGAGGACGTTTTTGAGGACTTAGAATATAAAGACGATAAAAACAGTTGGAAAAAATATCACCGAGCTTGCGAGCTGATAAACGAAAAGATTATCAAAGGGACAAAGAACGCTGTGGATAAGTTTTTAATCTTCAATACCGGCCAAAAAGGGTTTTTAAAATTAAATTCCGAATATGTTTAATTCACACGGGGAAACCCTCAAAACTTCCCGCTAATCTTCCCCGGAACTAACGGGAACATCACTTATATACAATAGTCTCATAGCAATATGGGGCTTTTTATTTAGCCCCCGCTATCGCCACATAAAGGTCGGGGCGTTGATAACAAATTTATATTAATCAAAAAAATCTATGTTCTACATTAAAGGTTCAATCAAAGACGACAAGCAGGAAAATTACACCCGCAAAGACGGGACTGCCGGTCAAAAAAGGATTTTGTTCATCGAGCCGGAGGGTAGCATTTACCCCGTTAAAGTCGATGTGCCGTTAGACAAGAAATACGGCAAGGTCGGCGATAAAGTCGAG
>Ga0265297_10002845_pt1 | contig 33416 bp, 29 predicted proteins | sample Munlanlwell13791_FD_192502 | JGI IMG/M metagenome (GOLD analysis project Ga0265297, IMG submission 192502) | Leachate microbial communities from a municipal landfill in Southern Ontario, Canada - Leachate well 137-91 | ecosystem: Engineered > Solid waste > Landfill > Unclassified | place...
ATATGAAAACAGCCAAATATTCTTTAGAAATAAATTGCGACGGATATCAAACCTGGTCAAATGAAATGATAAGTACCGAGAATGATGTGAATATAGGCGATATTGAATTACTTACAAAAAGATAAATTCGTCTTATGAAGAGGTGATCTAATGTTACAACAAGTTTTCACCAGCAACACGGTTGGTGGCCCAGTTTCTGTATACGTAAAGGATGGCAAGATTGTCAGGGTCAGACCAATAATAATCGACGAAAATGACCTGAAACCATGGACTCTTGTTGATTCAAAAGGCAACAGATTCTCTCCTCCGAAAAAAACTACAGTTCAACCCTTTGGTTTGACAGAACGCACAAGGGTTTATTCTGATGACAGAATCAAATACCCACTCAAAAGGATAGATTTTGATCCTCAGGGCAATAGACATACCGAAACTAGAGGAAAGTCCAAGTATGAAAGAATAAGTTGGCATGAGGCTTTGGATATAGTCGCTGGCGAAATCAAAAGAATCAAGATAACTTATGGCACAGAAGCTATTACTGCAATGACATCATCTCATCACAACTTCGGTAATGTAGGTTATAAACTAAGCGCTTTTATGAGATTCTTCAATTTGATTGGGTTCACCCCTGTCTTTGATAATCCAGATAGCTGGGAGGGCTGGCACTGGGGTGCAACGCATTGCTATGGATTCTGGTGGAGATTAGGAATGCCAGAACCATATGACCTACTCGAAGACGCCTTAAAACATAGTGAACTAATAGTATACTGGGCTGCAGATTCTCATGCTACTGGCGGTATTTATGCCGGACAGGAACCTGCAATTTGGCGTCAATGGCTCAAGGAATCAGGAAAGAAACAAATTTTTATTGACCCATTCTATAATTACACTGCTGTCCACGTAGCCGATAAATGGATAGCACCCAGACCAGGTACAGATGCTGCTCTGGCACTGGCCATTGCCTATGTCTGGATTAAAGAAAATACCTATGACAAAAATTACATAACTACCCATACCCTTGGCTTTGAGGATTTTCGCCAATATGTTATGGGTAAAGACGACGGGATACCTAAGACACCAAAATGGGCTGAAAAGATAACTGGTATTTCCAGACGTGTTATATTGGCTTTAGCCAAAGAATGGGCATCAAAACGAACTATGTATGTAGGGGCAGGGCAAGGGGGTGCCTGCCGAACTGCTTATGGTACAGAGTGGGCAAGACTATCGGTGCTTCTGCAAGCCATGCAAGGACTTGGTAAACCCGGCGTTAGCATGTTAACCCCATCTGGAGGGGCTCCATATAACGCCGACGTTGCTTTTCCCGGATATGCAGACCCAAACGCTATGATATGGTTATCGCAGGCGGCCAAGAAACAAGTTTTCAACCCTGTTGAGCAACGACTATACAGATTGTTACTCCCTGATGCCATCTTGAATCCTCCAATTCATTGGTTGGGGGAAGGATTCTGCGCACAATCGTTGGAGCAACAGTTCAAGCCATACACATATCCAATGCCAAATCACTCCGAGGTCAAGATGTTTTACCGTTATGGTAGCTCTTTTATAGGTACCATGACTGAGACTAATAAATGGGTCAGAATGTATCAAAGTCCTAACCTCGAATTTGTAGTTAACCAGGACTGTTGGTGGGGTGGTGAAACAGGATTCGCTGACATCATTTTACCGGCATGCACCAACCTGGAACGTACTGACATATCGGAATTTTGTGGCGCTGGAGGTTATGGCGGTCACAATAACGTAGTTAACTACCGGCTAGTAGTTCTTCAAAAAAAATGTATCGAACCATTATATGAGTCCAAGGCTGACTACGAAATTTTCTCCCTTATCGCTGAAAGGCTTGGGCTAAAAGATGAATATACCGAAGGGAAGTCAATAGAGGATTGGGTCAGGGCCATGTTTGAAGTAACTGATTTGCCAAAATATGTTTCCTGGGAGGAGTTTGAAAAGAAGGGCTATCATGTAATCAATTTACCAAAGAATTACAAGCCCACACCCAGCCTACGATGGTTTTACGAAGGCAGGAAATGTGATACCCCTGATCCGGGCAACCCAAAGAAAAATACTGAAAAGGCTAATGAGCTAGGAACATTTAGTGGCAAGATAGAGTTTGTATCCCAGAGCCTTAAGAAACATTCTCCGAACGATAAAGAAAGACCGCCGATGCCACGATATATCCCGAGCTGGGAAGGGCATGAATCAGATCTGGTAAAGAGATACCCATTACAACTTATTACGCCACATCCAAGATACTCATTTCATACACATCATGATAGTCATAGCCATTGGCTGAATGAAATTCCAGGACATCGCATTATTAAAAACGGTTATGGCTATATGACAGCACGTATTCACCCACAGGATGCCAAACTACGAGGTATCGAGAACGAAGATATCATCAAACTTTACAATGATCGGGGAGCAGTGCTCTGTGTGGCCCAGGTTACACAAAGAATAAGACCAGGAACAGTTCATTCATGGGCATCATCAGCAAAGTATGATCCACTGGAACCAGGTAAAACAAAAAAGTATAGACAGAGGTGGTTGTGTAAACACACTGACTCCTTCTCGTATGCTATCAAAAAATGTCCCAGGAATGGTGCCAAACTCATGCCTAATTGAAATTGAAAAGTGGGAGATATAGCACCTTGTTAGAAAATAAATAAGTTATCACTAGACAAAGTAAAAATAATAAACACAGGAGGGATTATTATGTCAGCGCTTATTTATGAAAAGAAAGATAGGATCGCCTATATCACTTTGAATCGTCCTGAAAAAATGAATGCGCTCAATACCGAGCTTATTAATGAGTTGGCAAATGCATGGATGGATTTCAGGGATGATGATGATGTTTGGGTAGCAATTTTAACTGGTTCAGGTAAAGCATTTTGTGTTGGCGCAGATTTTCAAAGTATAGGAGAACCCGGAATACAAATAGGGTTCAACGTGTTACGCGAAATACCTATCAATTACATGGTTTCAAAACCAATTATCGCAGCAATAAATGGACATGTAATTGGCCGTGGTATGTCATTGATCTTATCGTCCGATATTCGAATTGTTTCAGATTCTGCGCAATTCAGCATACCAGAGGTTAAATTTGGAGTCATTCCCGGTGATACTGATATGATGGAAAGTTTTATGCCTAGGAGTATTTTATATGAAATGCTTCTTACCGGCGATAGCATCTCTGCACAAAGGGCTTTCGAGATTGGGCTAGTGAACAAAGTTGTCCCTCAAGACAAAGTTATGTCGGAAGCAATAGCTCTGGCCGAGAAATTAAGGGGCAATTCTCCAATTGCCATGCGGGGAATCAAAGAAATGTTGACAAGAACTAAGGATATGAATTATCGAACTGCTGCTTCAATATACGAAGCTGTGAACTCCAGAGTTCTAAAAAGCAATGATTATTCCGAAGGAATGAAAGCTCTGAGTGAAAAACGTAAACCAAATTGGCAAGGGAAATAGACTTGGGCTATCACAAATGCCCGCGATTAAGCATTGCTATTCATTTTAAACGCTAAAACTGGCAAAAATACACTATAAACAAGGAGGTTTTAAATATGGCAGAAGTTCCTTTTAAGGAAGGTTTTTTGACTACACCGTTAACCCCGTCCAAAGATGTCCGTTTACTGGGTGTAAAGTGCAAGGCTTGTGGCTCTCTCAGTTTAGGAAAGAGAGACTACTGTATTAATTGCACCAGCGCGGATTTAGAAGAGCATGTCTTCTCCAACAAAGGCAAAGTATATATGCATACTATCATCAGGCATGCTCCTCCGCCACCTTATCCCCAAGAGACATTTAAACCGTTTCCTGCGGCATGGGTAGAGTTAGAGGACAAATTAGTAATAGTATCGGAGATAACGGAATGTGGACTGGAAGAGATTAAAACAGGAATGCCGGTCGAGCTTGTCGTAGCACCAGCCTGGAAGGACGACAATGGCAATGACGTCATAATGTATAAATTTAAGGCTGTTAAATAAACATAAAGGAGATTTACTACTATGGGTAACGAAGCAAGAATTGTTGGCATAGGTATTACCAAATTTGCCAGACATCCTGATAGAAGCGCTGAAGACTTAGCCAAAGAAGCTATAGAGAAGGCATTAAAAGATGCTGGAATGGAATTCAAGGATATACAGGCCATGTTTCTATCGAATAGTGGCACTTTATATCCCGGTATCGGGCCCAAGACGGCATTTATGTTTGGCAGAACAACTATACCGATAGTCAATGTAGAAGCAGCCTGTTCCGGAGGAGGAGCTTGTCTGCGAATGGCGCAGATGGCTATAGGTCAGGGCGAGTATGACTGTGTGCTGGCTGCTGGAGTTGAGAAACAGCCTCGTGGTTTCCTTAATCCTGTAATTTCAGGGTACGAGCCGTGGCAGGCTATGTCGGGACTGGATGAAAATCCCATGTACTGGGCGATGAACGCCAGACGCCATATGGAGAAATATGGGACAACCATTGAGCAAATAGGGATGGTATCGGTAAAGAATCATAAGAATGGAGTTTTGAATCCTAATGCAATGTATCAAAAGGCTATGACTCTGGAGGAGGTACTGAATTCCAGGGTGGTTTGCGATCCTCTCACATTGTATATGTTCTGTGCACCCAATGATGGAGCATCGGCAGTAATACTTTGTAGTGAAAAGGCAGCCAAGAAATATAAGGGTAAACCTGTTATCCTGGCGGCATGTGCACACAGGATAAGCCCCTACCCGGAGCTTGATGTTGGCAACTATGTTGGTTATCTGACCGGCAATAAAGCAGTAACCACACTGGCAGCTACAGAGGCTTATGAGAAGTCGGGAATTGGTCCTGAGAATTTGCATTTTGTGGAGTTGCAGGATACCGATGCCTCTGGAGAGATCATGTTTTCGGAGGAATTACTTTTGTGTAAGGAGGGTGAAGGAGGCCGTATGGTTAGCGATGGGATTTCGGAATTAGGGGGTAAGCTGCCTATTAATGTGGATGGTGGCATTATCTCCAAAGGAGAGCCGGTTGGAGCCTCTGCCCTGGGACAGATATATGAGGCAGTGCTGCAGCTTAGAGGGCAAGCAGGTCCGAGGCAGGTAAAGAATGCTAAAGTAGGTCTATGCCATGTGAGAGGCGCTCTGGGCCATAGCTGCGTCACAATCCTAAAAGCCTGATTGTTTTTCCCAATCAATTCTGTACGCTATTACTAGGAGGTAGCTATAAAATATACAGTTGCTACCTTCTGGTGATTATGTTGTAATGTAATTACAATTTACTTTCAGATAATAGGAGGTGAAGATGAACTATACAACGCTAATACTCGAGAAGAAGGATAAAATTGGCACGATCACTTTCAATCGCCCTGAAATATTGAACGCATTTAATGCTACATCGTTCAATGAATTTATTCAGGCATTGCACGAATTAGACAACGATGAATCAATAATGGTTGTTATTATTACAGGTGCTGGTCGTGCTTTCTCAGGTGGACTAGATCTCGAAGAAGCAAAAAAAGGACCAAGTGAATTCGATTTACAAGTAGTCCCGTTACAAGGAACTCTTGCCTGGATTGCACACATAATGCGAGCAATGAAAAAGCCCATAATAGCTTCAGTAAATGGTGCAGCTGTTGGTGCAGGCTTTACAATTGCTCTCGCTTGCGATATTAGAATTGCGTCGGAACAAGCTAAATTTGGAGCCGCTTTCCTCAGGGTCGGACTTATCCCTGAGCTTGGCTCAACATATAGCTTACCCCGACTAATAGGTATAGCTAAGGCATGCGAATTAGTTTTTACTGCAAGGATTATAGATGCAAATGAGGCTAAGGCAATTGGGCTGGTCAATGAAGTGGTTCCAGCAGCTGATCTGGCCGCAGCTACTAACAAGATGGCTATGGAAATAGCAGGAATGCCGGCTACTGCCCTACAATTGGCTAGAAAAGCATTATACCAGGGTTTGGATTCAAATCTCGATGCTCAAATACAATTTGAACAATTGAGTCAAAGTACTTGTTTTAAAACTGAAGACCATATAGAAGGTATGAAGGCAGTTCTGGAAAAAAGAAAACCTGTATTCAAAGGCAAATAAAGTAAATAAGCTACCGTTATTCTTCATAATCCAAGGATTATAAACTGAGATAAGCTATGGCTGTTAGCATTAGAAAATCGGTTTCATATATAGAAGCATAGGGAGGACAAATATGGATATAAAGAATGTTGGCGTAGTGGGTGCCGGTGCCATGGGATCTGGCATTGCACAGGTTTGTGCACAGGCAGGATATAGCGTAACACTTTCCGAAATAAACGATGAGCTTTTGAAAAAGGGTACAGAAAATATCAACCGCTTCCTCAGTACAAGTGTTGAAAAAGGGAAAATCTCACAACAGGATAAAGATAATACATTGAAACATCTCAAAGGTACAACTAATATAAAGGACTTTACGGATTGTGATTTAATAATTGAAGCTGTTCCTGAGGAGGTTGATTTAAAACAGAAGGTATTCGCTGAATTAGATGAGGTCTGCCCAAAACATGCCATTCTTGCTAGCAATAGTTCAGGTCTATCAATCATTGAAATAGCTCGAGTGACTAAAAGACTTGACAAAGTACTAGGTTTGCATTTTTTTAACCCCGTACCGATTATGAAACTTATTGAGGTTGTTAGAACAATTGCTACCAGCGATGATACCGTCGAAACATGCAAAACCTTCGGGAAATCCTTGGGGAAAACTGCAGTAGTAACCAAAGATGCCCCGGGTTTTATAATTAACCGCCTTTCAATACCTTATACACTTAACGCTATTCGTATTTTGGAGGCTGGACTTGCCAGCAGAGAGGACATCGATACTGCCGTTACTACAGGACTCAATTACCCGATGGGGCCGCTCGCTTTGGCTGATTTTCTCGGTATCGACGTGCTCTATAATGCAGCTTGCGATATGTATGAAAAAACTAAAGATTCACAATACGCTCCACCTGTATTGCTTCAACAAATGATTGCTGCCGGCTGGTATGGTCGCAAAGCTGGTAGAGGCTTCTATATTTATAATAAAGAATAAATTTGTAAGGATTTAACGTCGAGTATAAAATGACAGCAAATACACTACGAAAGGTTAACTAATTATGATAGGAATTGTATCCTATGGCGCTTATATTCCCAAATATAGGCTTAGTCGCGACTTGATTGCACGAGCCTGGGGTTCTGCTTCAGCAGGTGGGGAAAAGGCAATAGCTAACTTCGACGAGGATACGATCACTATGGCTGTTGAAGCAGCATCCGATTGTTTGGCAAACACCATTCCCCAAAAAGTTGATGGCATCTTCTTCGCATCAACCACACCTCCTTATAAAGAGAAGTCGAGCTCGAGCTTAATATCAACAGTTCTAGATATGCGTCGAGATATCTTAACTTCAGATTTTTCTAATTCAATAAGGGCAGCAACTAGCGCCTTTGGAACAGCAATTGATACCATTGCTAGCAAGGCAGCCAGGCAAATTCTGATAGCTTCTGCCGAAACACGGATTGGCGCGGCTGAGTCTGAGTTTGAAATGGCTCTTGGCGATGCCGCCGCTGCTTTGTTGATAGGAGACTCTGATATTATCGCAGAGGTTATCGGCAGTTTTTCAATATCCGATGAATTCACTGACAACTGGAGAATGGAACAAGATTTATATGTGAAATCCTGGGAAGACAGATTTGCCAATATATACGGATATACTGAAAGTGTAACTGAGGCAGTATCTGGAATATTACAAAAATATGGTTTTACACCAAAAGACTTCTCCAAGATAGTACTTTATGCTAATAACCCCAGAGAACAGGCCAATATGGCAAAAAAATTAGGGTTTGACACTAAAACACAATTAAGCGACCTCCTTTTTGGCTTAGTAGGCAATGCTGGTACAGCATTGTCCCCGTTAATACTAATATCCGCACTTGAACAATCAAAACCCGGAGACAAAATATTGTGGGTAAGCTATGGAGAAGGTGCTCATGCCTTTATACTTGAAGTTACCACTAATATTGAAAAGATGAAAAATAAACGAGGAGTCAAATATTACCTGGATTCGAAAATTATGCTGCCCAATTACGGAAAATATGTTCAATTTCGTAAGCTAATGACTACCGAGGAACCCAGGGTATTCCCCAGCCCCAGTTCTGTACCATTGTTCTGGCGCGACAAGAAATCCTTCCTTTCCTTCTATGGCAGTAAATGCAAAAATTGTGGACTTATTATGCACCCGGTTCAGCGTATTTGTTACCGCTGTCAATCTAAAGATGAATACGAAGAGATTAAATTGGCTCGAACTGGTAAAATCTTTACCTATGCTGAAGACTATCTGGCTGACGTACCTGTATTGCCACAGATTTCAGCATCTATTGATTTAGATGACGGAACCAGGGTATTTCTCCGACTGACAGAGGCCGAAGCACAAAATCCCGCTGATCCACCTCAAAAGATCGGAATGCCGATTGAAGTAACGTTCAGGAAATTAAGTGATGCCAGTGGTTTCCGCAATTACTACTGGAAAGCAAAACCAGTGAGAGGAGCTAGTTAAGTGAAAGGCGTATTCGACAAAGTAGCTATTATTGGTGCCGGCTGCTGCAAGTTCGGAGAGAATTTTACGCAGAGTCGCTATGATCTTATTATTGATGCTGCTTATGAAGCCCTGGAAGATGCCAAGATGGAATTAAAAGACATTGAAGCGGTTTGGGTAAGCACTCAGCACGAAATGGGTGGGGCTTCAATTGTCTCCGATGCATTGAAATTAGGCAATATTCCTATAAGCAGATGTGAGAATTTCTGCTCATCCGGAACAGATACATTCAGAAATGCTTGTTTTGCTGTTGCTGCTGGTATGTATGAAAGAGTTCTGGTTGTGGGTTATGAGAAGGTAAAAGATCTCGCTGTTCGTGGTTTGCCAACGCCTCCATTTGGTTGGGGAGGGCATCCGATTCTTTTTGCAGATTCGCCTCCGGTTTCCTTTGCCCAAGCAGCAACCAAATACTTTGAAAGATATGGAATCGACAGAACTCCTTTAGCAAAAGTATCAGTAAAAAATCACCATAATGGAAGTCTAACGCCCAAAGCATTTTTACAAAGAGAAATAACTTTGGAACAGGTGCTCAATGCACCACTAGTGGCATGGCCTCTTGGATTATTTGATTGCTGTGGTGTAGCTGATGGCGCAGCTGCAGCAATTATAACCAAAAAAGAAATTGCAAAAAGCTTTAGGGACGATTTTATTACTGTACGAGGCATAGGGCTTTCGATGTCTGTATCCAGGCCAATGGAACGACCCTCGTATGATTATAGTGGTTTCACTGAAACGGAAGTTGCTGCCGCTCAAGCATATGAACAAGCTGGAATCAAAAACCCAAGGAAAGAGATAGATTGTGCCGAAGTCCACGACTGTTTCTCTATTACAGAAATTCTTAACTACGAAGATTTACACTTTTGTGAACGAGGACAAGGATGGAGATTTATTGATGACGGGATATCTACACTGGAAGGTGAACTGCCAGTAAATATGGATGGCGGACTGAAGTGTTTTGGTCATCCGGTTGGTGCTACAGGACTAAGAATGATTTATGAAATATACAAACAGCTTCAGGGTAAATGTGGTCCGAGGCAAGTCAAAAATGCTGAGATCGGTCTGGCGCATACTCTAGGTGGTGTACCCAGAAATTCATGCGTCGTCATTCTCAGTAATTAGCTTGTATTACGTTTCCTTACGGACATAATACAATACCAGTGCATAATTTGTCATTATGGAGCAATCTTTTATCATAAATGCGGATAGCATAAAAGCTATCAGGGAAAAACTGGCTGACCCTGACAACATAAAGAATGTTATTGCAACTATCAAAAAGATAATAGAGATAAAAAAAGCATTGTTATGGCGTGCGGATACAGATACTTGTTGTGGTTCCCTATGTAATATAGCTGCATCTCTGACGCGTGAAATAAACATGCTAGAAAATGCATTAAATTCCATTGAGGACGAGAAAAAATCAGACGCCGTTCAAACATTAAAAGAGTATGAACAGTTACTGAAATCCAAAAATTAACAGGCCAGCTGCATACATAGCCCCCGATAATATATCACCGAGAGAATTTTAGCAGGAGACATTTCCTTCCCTATTTTAATCTGTTAGCTAGCAATTGTTCTAAAGCATAGCGATATATATTTGCATTGTACAGGGATATATGCTTATATATCTAAAGTAGCGATTTATTAATATAGGCTTGGATATGGATGATATGTCACGCTGTCCCAAGTGTGGATCTTCAAACAAAGTGGGGGCAGATTCTTGCACAAACTGTGGGGAGAAATTTATTTACAGATGCCCCAAGTGTAGCTCTAGGTTGGAGCCTAATAGTGATAAATGCCCGACCTGTGGAGTTGCACTGAAATGGCCGGACAAGCAACAAATCAAAGCTTCATCTGCAGATTCGAAGCCGGACAAACCGCAGCAGGAAAAAATTCAAGATTCTATTCTCAGTCCACAGCAAAAAGCCCGTAATCCTTGGTTTAAGGTTTCTATAAGTTTAATTGTAATTCTTGTAGCTCTAATAGCACTGCTTTGCGGCATTCTTCTCACGGATCTTAATTTAGGTTTTAATGGATTATCAGGGGCTAAACCAGCAGGAACAGTACCAGTAACCACTGAGAATCCCCCTATTGTTCCGGAGGGAGAAGGTATACCTCAGAATGCAAAGTTGGTATGTATATTTTTTGATGATGGATGGCAAAGCCAATATGACATTGCTCTACCAATACTTTTGCAATATGACTTTAAGGCTACTTTTGGCATTATCACAGGATCAACAGGGAAAGGTTCCGCTATATACGAATATATAGATGACAAAGAAATTAAAGACCTTGCCAATTACGGTATGGACATTGCATCCCACACCAGAACACATCCCCATTTGGTACGACGTCCTACTCAACAGGAAACACAATCAGAAACCACTGAAGGAGGTCAATATAGCGAGGATATTGCGGATAGGCTAACTGATCAACAGCTAACTGATGAAATCATTGGATCGAAGGAAGACCTGGAAAAATTAGGTTGTAAAGTACGTACTTTTGTATATCCCTTTTTCCAATATGACGACAGAGTTATACAATATGTGAAAGAGGCTAAATACGTTTGCGCGCGTACCGGTGGATCTAATAACTATGCTTATGATCTTAAAAATACTGACCCGAATTCAAGATATTCCGTCCCGTGTTACTCTGTCACAGGTGAGACCATAGAACAATATAAGGCAGTTGTAAATAAAGCAAGCAGATATTCAGCAGTTTGTATTTGCTACCATTTTATTTCGGATAAAAGTCCTGTACAAACATCTACTCCTGTTGCTAATTTCGTGGAGCAGATGCGGTATTTGAAGGAAAATGGCTTTACAGTTGTACTTTTGCCTGATCTTTTCGAGTAACTCTATTATGAGTTCCTCCAGTCACACAAAAACCGGTAGCAAATAAATTGTAATATACTCTGGTTATTTTATATCTAATAACCCGAAGGGCAGAGTTCCACGAGCTTGCTCGTGGGTATCTACCTCTATACAGAATAAGGCTTTCCAAGATATAATAAGAAGGATTATAAAAATAGTCTACTAGAGAGGTGGAAAAGATTTGTCTAAATTTGCTTTTTTTATCTTAATTGTGGCTATTGCAGTCATTATATGGCAACTTCTTGGTGGAGGCTGCTAAATATCAGCCAAAGCCATAAACTACATATCCAAACTATTATTTTAAGTTTAAACTTCCTACTAAGGAATCAATCTAATGCCAGGTATTTATATTATAGATGTAACCAACCGAGATGGGGTTCAGACTGCGAAACTAGGATTATCCAAGCTGGCAAAAACTATGCTTAACATCTATCTTAACGAGATGGGTATTTTCCAGTCGGAGTTCGGGTTTCCAACTACCAAACATGAATCGCACTATCTTCAGGCCAACCTGGAATTAGTAGATATGGGCGTCTTAAAACCCATTCGTCTGGGTGGGTGGATAAGAGCAACAGTGGATGATGTTAAAACAGCTTTCAGGCTTGTTCCCAACATTAAACACCTTAATTTATCCATATCTACTTCCAAGCAAATGATATTTGGAAAGTTTCAGGGAAGAAAAACAGAAGACGATGTTATAAAAATGATGACCGATGCAGTAGACGCTGCTGTATCATTAGGTAGCGAATCGATCGGAGTAAATGCTGAGGACGCTTCCAGAACAGATTTGAAGTATCTTATTAAATTCGCTGCGGAAGCTAAAGCTCATGGCGTAAACAGGTTCAGATACTGCGACACTTTGGGCTATGATAATCCCTTCACTATATATGAGAGTGTGAAAGCTCTGGCAGAAAATGTAACTATGCCAATAGAAATTCACTGCCACGGTGACCTGGGTATGGCTGTAGCTAATTCTATCGCCGGAGCTAAAGGTACCCTAGACGCCGGACAAGATGCTTATATCAATACTACAGTTAATGGCATAGGCGAAAGAGCTGGTAATGCTGATTTGGTTGCTACAGTCCTGGCAGTGCTCAAATCCAAGAGTTTTTCTGAAAAATATAAACTTGGAATTCCCTTAGACTTATCAAAAGCCTGGAAAACAGCAAAATATGCTAGTTATTCTTTCGGAGTCCCCATCCCTATAAATCAACCAGGTGTAGGTGCCAATGCTTTTGCCCATGCCTCAGGTATTCATGCCGATGGAGTATTAAAAGATCCCAGTAATTATGAATTATATAGCTATGAAGAACTTGGACGAGGAGAACCAGAGGAAGTTGATACTGGAAGAGAAATATGTTCCGGTGAATATAGCGGGATATCAGGATTTAGTCATATAATGGGTCAGATAGAGGTCTCCTTTAAAGATGCTGCTGATGCAGAGGAGATTTTAGAACTGGCTAGGTATGCCAATGTTGAAGCGCACAAGCCACTTGTGGAAGATGAACTGCTTTTTATCGCTAAATATCCCAAAATCGCAAAGAAACTGTTAACGCTAATGCCGCTGGCATAATTATAGATTACCTTAATAGTAAATATTACCTTTTAAATTTCTATAAATATGAAATTAAAAACCATTGGCATTGTTAAAAACAGCATCAAAGAACCGAAAAATGATGGTCTGACAGATGTCATTTCTGAAATAGTAATAGATAAAAAGTATGAGCAAGCTCTAGATCAAATAGAGGGATTCTCCCATATTATAGTCTTGTATTGGATGAATCGTGTTGCTCCAACAAGACGTTTGAATTTAAAAGTCCATCCGAAGAAAAGAAAAGATTTACCATTGGTGGGTGTTTTTGCTACTCGCAGCCCTACACGTCCAAATCCAGTAGGTTTATCTACAGTCCATATTTTGGAACACCGTGAAAATATATTAAAAGTCACTGGACTTGATGCAATTGATGGAAGCCCAATTTTGGACATTAAACCATACATTCCCGGTTATGATTCCCCTACTAGAGCTAAAACACCTTCATGGATAAAATTGCTAAGATAACATATACAATTCCTTTATTTAATATTATGTAAAGTTAGATGATAAGTTGACTCGCTCAACTATTTCCAATATAATCAATTTCAACATGCAATTCGCTATCAGATTTAGTCTCTTATAACCAACATTAGATGGTCTCTAATATTGATAGACTTGACACGCCTTTCCTAATTTTGGTTAAATTGTAACTCACAAAATTCCGATGGGTTGATTTTGTACTGAAGCTTGAATTTGAAGAAGTTTAGTTCCAATGGAGGTTATTCAAATGAAAATCCTGAAAAAGATCGGTTATATATCTTGTCTTGCATTACTCTTGGCCGTTGTTATCGGGCTGGTGGTTCAACCTGTGGCAGCAGCATCAAAGGAATCTAGCAGTATATCGTATCTTTATCCCGCAGCGGAAAAGCCCCAGGAGCAGATCAAGCTTAATTGTAAATATCCTGTTCTCAGCGCCACAGCGGGCAGCAACTACGAATTTGAAGTTGAATTGCTTTATACTGGCGGTGAAATGCCACGCGATTTTGAACTAAAGGCCACTGTACCAGACGGTTTCACTTATCAAATCACTCGTACCTACGGGGGTGGAGCCAATATAGCTGCCATACAACTCGATCCTAAAAAAACATTCCCTGAAACGGTTAAAATAATTGTTGCTCCATATTCGTGGATTGCTCTAATGCCCGGTGAATATGAAGTTAAGATGGAAGCTACTTCCGGAACAGTTACTGGTAGCATCGATCTCAAGGCAGTGGTAACCGCAGTTTATAAGCTTACGCTTGATACTTCTCAAGGTACACTTAATACTCAGGTTACTGCTGGTAAGGATAACTACTTTTCTTTTAAAGTTACCAATTCTGGTACTGCTGCTTTAGATAAAATAAACTTTAGTCAAAGCGTCAGAGGCGGACCTTCTGGCTGGAGTGTAACCTTTGATCCCAAAAATATAGAATCATTACCAGTAGACAGTGAGAGAGAAGTGCAGGTTAACATCAAACCTCCTGAAAAAACTATAGCTGGCGATTATGAAATAACTATAACAGCTACAACCGAGGCTAATAATGCCTCCGATAATTTTGATCTCCGGGTAACCGTATTAACGCCAACTATCTGGGGATGGGTTGGCATTGCTATCGTTGTAATAGTAGTTATTGGACTCATAGCCATGTTCTGGCGTTTAGGCAGACGGTAAAGAAAAAGGAAGATGAGCCAACAAACCATTATTAAAACAAAAGACTTGACTAAATCTTATGGCAATTTCATTGCCGTAGATAAGTTAAATTTGCGCATAGACGAAGGAGAAACTTTTGGTTTCCTTGGTCCTAATGGCGCTGGTAAAACCACGACTTTGCTAATGCTGCTTGGATTAACAGAACCAACATCAGGTACCGTACAAGTATGCGGTTACAATCCTACCAAGGAACCAATCAAGGTAAAACGTGTTGTGGGCTATCTACCTGAAAAAGTTGGCTTTTATGAAGACTTAACTGCTAAGCAGAACTTAGAATATACAGCTCAGCTAAACAATTTACCTTGGGAACAAATCCCTGGGAAAATTGATGAATTATTGAATTCCGTAGGACTCCTAGATGTGAAAGATAAGGTAGTGGGACAATTTTCCCATGGCATGAAGCAAAGATTGGGCATTGCCGATGTCATGATTAAAGATCCTAAGATTATTTACTTTGATGAACCTACCTCTGGAATCGATCCTCAGGGTACTGAAGAGATTCTCGATCTGATATCTGGTATGGCTAAAAAGAAAATAACAGCTATAATATCATCTCATCAGTTGCATCATGTACAGAAAGTTTGTAGCAGGATTGGGATAATAGTAAAAGGACGGCTGGTGGTTGAAGGTCCTATAGACCGCCTGGGCAGAGAGACTATTGCCGGTGGCAAGTTTTTAATTGAAGCTCAGGCATCACCTATAACAAACAATCTGGTAGAGACATTAAAAAATATCAAAGGAGTTATTAAAGTAGAGAGTTCGGATAATCTGTTACTTATTACCTGTGAAGAAGACTTGAGGTCTCAAATATCTAAAACGATTGTTGAAAGCAATAGCATGCTTACCGGAGTAAAAATCGAGGAATATGGCCTCGAAGAAATTTATATGAAATATTTTAGAGAGTCTTAACTATGTCAGGATTAATGGCAGTTTTTTGGAAAGAGTTAGCCGACCACTTCACCAGCAAACGGTTTATCATCCTTTTTCTTTTAATCTATCTGGCTGGAATAGCTGCTATCTACGTGGCTGCTCAAAACATTAGAACTGGTGTAACCGAGACAACTCAATTCATATTTTTGAGGCTTTTTATTGTTTCCGGCGATTTACCTTTTAACTTCCTCTTCTTTATGTCTTTATTTATACCTATAGTTGGCATAGCATTGGGATTCGATTCTATAAACAGTGAACGGAGTAGCGGTAACCTTAGCCGCCTTCTTTCTCAGCCGGTTTACCGGGATTCCGTAATCAACGGGAAATTCTTAGCAGGGTTGTTTACACTAGCTGCACTGGTAATAAGTATAGTGGTGGTGGTTGGAGGCTTGGGTTTACGTATGATTGGCGTGCCTCCAAGCGCAGAGGAAATTTTGAGGCTTTTTTCTTTTATCTTTATTAGCATACTCTATGGAGCGTTTTGGATGTCCCTGGCTGTTCTTTTCTCAATTTTATTCAAGCGAACTGCCACCTCAGTTCTAGCTTCAATTGCCTTATGGATTTTCTTATTCTTCTTCCTGTCTATGATTGCTGGCTATATTGCCAATGCTGTAGTTCCAATCGACCAAAATTCCAGCATCGATTTGATAACTAAAAACGATTCTATATATCGTATGATCAGTCGTATTTCTCCTGGAACTCTTTATGGAGAAGCTACCCAAGTTCTACTTATGCCAGAATTGGGTAACCCCAGTTCAACCCTAATGATGATAAGTATCTATACTGCTGGCTTGATTCCAGGTAGCCTATCATTAGGTCAAAGCTTTATTGTTGTCTGGCCACAAATAATCAGTATTATAGCATTAGCTGCTATATGTTTTGCCATCTCTTATATTAAATTCATGCGTGAAGAGATAAGAGCAACCTGAACTTTACCCGTTCCAATTAGAAAATCCCTGTGTCCGAATTTAGAAGGGCAAAACCTTTTTATCTAGGAATTTAACCACATTCTTTCTATGGTTTTGCCATCATTTAGATAGCTACAATATGTCAATTCTTTTCATACAGGCTCATTGAACAGATTCCTAAATAGTTTTAGAATATTGAACATCACACAGGGAATGTAGAGTTTACAATATGCCACAAACTCTCCAGTGCTATAAATGCAGTGCTCAAAATATTTTAGGTATGCGTTTTTGTACGACTTGCGGCACAAGATTTTTTTACAAATGTCCTCAATGCGGCGCTGATATCGAACCCGGTTTTGGATACTGCTCCGGCTGCTCAGCGCGACTAATTTGGGGTACAGAAACTGAAAAACCTGTGGTCACCAATCCCGAACAAACTAAACCAGAAGAAACTGCGCGAGAAGTAAAAGAAGAAGACAAGCCAAAGAGAGAAGGGAAATCAAAGCAAAAAGGATTATCGTTGTGGCTCATTGCTTTTATCATTGTAATAATCTTGATCGGAGCCATATTTGCTGTTGATGCGATCTTTTAACTGTGAAACAAATTCTAAGTAACCATGATATTTTCATCAGACAACGACAAGATATTTCTGATAAAATGAGAACAAGGCTCTTTAAAATTTATTTCCCAAATTATTTTGGAAGGTGAAGAAGACATAAGGAGGTATAGTTAACATGGGTATAGAATGGTTCAGGGACCTTATTATTTGTATTTTGGGAGTAATTACGATAGCAGTCCTTATCCTCTTTGCTGTATTAGTTTATTCAATCTATAGAAAAAGCCAATACTTGCTGGCTACAATAGACTTAATTTGCGAAAGAGCAAACTCAATATTAGACAATATAGAGTCAACTACCGAAACAGTACATGGCATTGTGTCCAATATTAAAGAGGCAGTAGTTAATCCAGTAGCTCAGATAATTGCCATTATCCAAGGTATACGTCAGGGAATTAACCTGGTTAGCAATTTATTTAAGAAAGAGGAGGATACAAAAAATGAGTAATCGAGATACCAGCAGCTTTCTTACTGGACTTCTTGTGGGAGCAGTTGTCGGTCTAGCTATAGGCTTTCTCTATGCTCCACAATCTGGGAAGGAAACCAGAGAAATGCTGAAGGAAAAGGCAGGCGCATTGAAAGAAAAAGCCACTGAAGTTGTTAAAAAAGTAAGACAAACTGCCAGCGAAGCGACCTAAAAGTAATGCCGCCATTAGAATAAAAGAGAATATTCTTCTTTAAAGCAGCTATATAAGATAGGTTATTTTGCTATTATCATTTGTCTCAATCTCTGAGCATTTGTAATTGCGTGTGCTCCAAAATCGTTGTTGAAGTAAATATAGACTGCTTTTAAATTTTTGCCTAATCTGGTAATACCCTGTGCCCAGTGTCTCAACTCTTCTTCAGCATAGCAACTTCGATATAAGTCTTTGTGGCCATGAAAACGTATATACGCAAAGTCCGATGTGGCTATTAATGGACAGATAAATCCTGGCATATCAAGAATACAAAAGCCAGCGCCATAACGTTTCAAAATAGTAAAAGTAGAATCATTGATCCACGATTTATGACGAAACTCAAAGGTATGACAAAATCCTCGATGCAATAAGGAAAGGAAATACTCTAGAGTTTCGTCATTTCGTTCCATTTGTGGTGGCAATTGATATAGCAAAACCCCTAATTTATTTCCCATCACTTGAGCTTTGGAGAAGAAATTTTCCAAATCGGCCTCCGTATTTCGTAATTTCTTAAAATGGGTAATCGATCGATTTACTTTTACAGCATAAACGAAGTGCGTCTGGACTAAATTTTTCCAGTGATTGAAAGCCTTCTCTGACGGTAGATGATAAAAACTGCTGTTTATTTCCACAGTATTAAAATGACGAGAGTAAAATTCCAGCCATTCTACCTTTGGCAATTCTTCCGGATAGAATAACCCACGCCAATGTTCATAATACCAACCACTGGTTCCAATATAGTATTCAGTCATCGAATCTTACTCTTCCATTTCAATATTATTATATTAGCATTATTAATATCCAGCTTGTCATCTTATGCTATTAAGCATTTTATGTTTTATAACATATTTCAGTATACATATGCTTGGCAATAAATATTGACAAAAAGAGAAGCAGACATTAGAGTTAATCCTTCAGAAATCACTAAACAGCTTAAATTATTAATTTATAAGTCAGGAGAATATATCAGGAACAGGTGAACTAATATGAGTGAAAAATCTATCCTTATCATCGGAGCTGGTGTTGCTGGATTATCAGCGGGTTGTTATGCCCGAATGAATGGCTATGATACACAGATATTCGAAATGCACGACAAGCCAGGTGGACTGTGTACCGCATGGAAGCGAAAAGGCTATACCATTGATGGTTGCATCCACTGGTTGGTTGGTTCTGGACCAGGTAGCGATTTCCATCGTTTCTGGCAAGAAGTAGGTGCTATACAGGGGCGGCAAATATTAAACATGGAACAATTCATGCGTTTTGAAGATGCTGATAGTAGAACTTTTACGATATACACTGATATTAACCGCCTTGAGCAACATATGAAAGAAATATCTCCTGAAGACACAGGTCTTATCGGAGAATTTATCAGCGGTATACGTGCTTTCATGCGTTTTGAGATGCCTTCTAATAAAGCCCCTGAGCTTTACAATCTGTGGGACATACTGAAACTGACATTTAAGATGCTGCCGCATTGGAGAAAACTGCCAAAATGGGTTTCGATATCAATGCAAGATTTTGCCGACCGCTTTAAAAATCCTCTTCTGCGTGAAGCTTTGTTATCGATATGGCCTCCTGAGTTTCCCACGATGTTTGTTATGATGACCATTGCCTGGATGCATATGAAAACGGCTGGATACCCAATCGGAGGCTCTTTGCCGTTTGTCCAGGCTATCGAAAAACGATACCTCGATCTTGGTGGCAAGATAAGCTACAAATCCCGAGCTACTAAAATATTGGTAGAAAATAATCGTGCCGTGGGTATTAAATTAGCCGATGGCACCGAATGTTATGCGGATTATATAATTTCTGCTGCTGACGGTCATACTACGATATTTGAAATGCTTGAAGGGAAGTATACAAATGATAAAATATACGGCTATTTTGATAGATTACCGACATTTACTCCTCTAATATTTGTTGGATTTGGAGTGAATCGGTCTTTCGATGACTTTCCTAAAATCATCTCCGGAATAGATTTTCCTTTGAGTAAACCTATTACTTTTGCTGGTACTGAATATAAACGCCTGAGTGTCCGTATCCATAATTTCGATACCACTCTAGCACCTGCAGGGAAAACAGTAATAACTATCATGCTCCCAACTAACTATGATGTTTGGGAAAAATTAAACGGGGATACAAATCGTTACTATGCAGAAAAGAAACAAATTGTAAATATACTGGCCGATTTGCTAGATAAACGCTTTCCTGGATTTAAGTCACAGATAGAAGTACAAGATGTAGCTACACCTATTACATTTCATCGCTACACAGGCAACTGGAAAGGCAGTTTTGAAGGCTGGATGGTGACACCCAAGACATGGAATCTGCGTATGAGCAAGACATTGCCTGGACTTGATAATTTTTATATGGCAGGGCAATGGGTCGAGCCCGGCGGAGGATTGCCTCCCTCTGTAATGTCGGGACGTAATACAATCCAGATTATATGTAAGCGAGATAAAAATCAGTTCGTGACCACTGTCCCCGATTTACCTTTGACAAAGGTTGGAAATCAGAGATAAAATGAATCTGCTTTTTGCGGGAGTAACTCAGTGGTAGAGTTCCTGCCTTCCAAGCAGGCTGTCGCGGGTTCGAACCCCGTCTCCCGCTCCATCACTCTAGATATAGTTGTTTTCACCATAAATGGTGTTTCTATTTGTCCTCTATTTGTTCTAATAATCAGGCCAATCTGTAAAATTAATAATCCCACAATTATGTTTAGTTATTCTTATATCCCTGAGGGGGTAGCTTTTTACCATCCACATACACCTCTCTACCGTTAACCCCTACTCGACCCTGCGCTATTAAGTCATGTGCAGCAAACGGATAGATTTGCCAATCTCCATAGACTTTAAGCGTATCTTGGAGTATTCCGCATATGTGCTCCATTGTTTTGAACAGTTCCAGCCCGGCTGTTGCCTTAAAATTTTCATAAGTTTTGATGCCGTTTGATTTTATAAATGCATTTACTTTATTTAATTTTTCTTCCAGCCCCTGCTCTGATTGACTTAATACTTGAATTATATTAAGCGGTTTGGATTGTAGTAAGACAGGACCGGTATCTTCTCCTTTATCGACAAGGAACAAAGTAGATTTGATAGCCTCATCACCAGCCAGTATAGCTTTAGCTGTAGGTACCCAGTGCAAACCATCATAACCTTTTACTGTATCTCCAGGATGAACATTAAGTATCCTTGGATAATATTTATCTACTATCCAATCAGTCAACCATTGGTCATAACCAGCTAGACAGATGAGATCAGGTTCTCCGCCAATTTGACTTTCTATTAATCTGCATATCTCTTGTTCGTAACTAATTCTCGCCTGACAATTCCTGGGAACATTTCCCGCTCCATATTGCTTCCTGGCATCCTCAAGATATGGAATATGACTAAGTTCAATTATCTGGTGCTTATTTCCTCTGGCTAATACTTCTCCTCCACAACCAGGTCTATTTGTAAATACTACGTAATTATGGTCGGGATCTCTTTTAACTATTTCCCTGTAGTTAGTACCTGACCCGGAAACAAAACACACGATTGTCATTCTCTTCCCGGATTTCCTGGGATCGTAAATCAATTGCTGCATAATTAGTTATACTAATACCTTTAACTTTAATATTATATTTATGTTTGTTTAGAGTCGCACCATTCCCGGGCATTTTGAAAGAGCCTCAGCCAGGGAGCAACCCATAGAAGTTGATCGCCGATGCGATATTTCCACTTTTTAGTTTTCCACTCCTCAGGTATCCACGGCCATTGCCAGAGCAAAAAGGATCTTTCCGGATGAGGCATCATTGCCAGATGCCGTCCATCTGGTGAACAAAAAGCCGTTATTCCCAAAGATGAGCCATTGGGATTATAACGATATTTCTCAGTAGGTTGTCCTTCATCATCAACATAGGCAATAGGTGTCAGATTTTGCCGTCTCGCCTGGTGTAAAATCTGGGGATTGGGACAATGGAGCCGACCACCACCATGAGCCGACCATATACCTAGTATCGAACCGCTCATTCCTTTCAACATTACGGCCGGGCTATCTGAAATTCTGACTGTTCCCCAATGAGATTCAAACCTTTCTGAAGTATTTTGAACAAACCTCGGTTGCTCTTTCTCCTGAATTCCTTGCCAGGGTAAGATACCAAGGAATGCCATCAACTGGCAGCCATTACAAATAGCTAGCGAAAAAGTATCAGGCCGGTTAAAGAAATGCTGGAACATATCCCGGAGCTTTAAGTTGAATTTAATGGTGCTAGCCCAACCTTTAGCTGGATCTAAAACATCGGCATACGAAAACCCACCGACGAAAGCAACTCCCCTAAATTGATCAAGGCGAATTCTTTCTTGAAGTAAATCGGTTATGGTAACATCCCAGGGTTCAAACCCTGCCCAGTAGAACGCCGAGGTCATTTCACGATCACCATTGCTGCCTTCTTCACGCATAATAGCAACTCTGGGTTTATTTGTTTGAAGCAAAACTTGCTCACGTGTAGCTTTCGGTTCAAAAGTAAGTTGATATTTAAGCCCAGGACGGTTGTGGTGTTGCCCCTGTTCTTTGGCAACAGCAAGATTCATCTGTTCTTCTTCAAATCGATCGCTGCTAGCTTCCCACCAAGAGAGAAGTGTTGAAGTTTTGACATCCAGTACAACCTTATTGCGGTGGCAAACAATCGCTTTTTCCTCTCGTTTAGTTTCTCCCAGAATAATAAACGGGATCTGCGATTCCCTCAGTAAGGATTGAATCTTGCTTTCGTTAATAGGTAGATATTCCAATACCAAACCTAATTCTTCGGAGAATAATTGAGGTATCGCCTCTTGTTCATCGCACAATTTAATAGACATTCCGCAGTTACAGGCCAATATCATTTCAACCAGAGTGGTGATCAGCCCTCCATCACTTCTATCGTGACAGGCAAGAATCAAACCGTCATCTAGCATTCTCTGAATTGTGTTAAAGGCATTAATGAAAAGTGCAGGATTATCCAAATCAGGTGAGTTATCGCCGAGCTGTCCAAAAGCCTGCGCCAGGGCTGAACCTCCAAGGCGATTCCTGCCTCCTGAAAGATCAATAAGAATTAACCTACTTTCCCCCGGTTTCTTAATATCCGGAGTTACTTTCTTGAAAATATCCGGCACAGATGCATAAGCTGAGATTACCACCTCTCCAGGTGCTTTTACATTTTCGCTGCCAACTCTTGCTGCCATCGAGATACTGTCTTTTCCCCTATCGGCAGCAATCCCAAGTCTTGTCATTAGTTCTCCTATTGCTGCTGCAGCATCGTATATCCTAGCACCTTCACCAGGAAGTTTAGCTGCCCACATCCAGTTAACCGAGCATTTGATATGGCTGAGATCGCTAATTCTAACTGAAATCATATTAGTTAGCATTTCACCAACTGCCATTCTAGCACCGGCTCTTTCGTCGATGAGCATTTTGATGGGCTGCTCACCAATGGCAATCGCAGCGCCTGTCAACCCAAAATGACTCTGCGCAACTATGGCAACGTCGGCAATCGGAAGTTGTAGAGGGCCACAGCACTGTTGTTGAGCAATCAGTCCTGTAACACTCCTGTCAACTTTACGTACCAGGAATCCTTTAGAGCCGACAGAAGGTAAACGAAAAATAAGCCTTAACGCTTCTGATACAGTCAATTCCTCGGGCAGATACAAAGGCTCCAACTTCCGTGGAATTTTTTGGAGATTAAACGTTTTTTGTGGCATTTCACCCAGAATTCTGTCAAGTGGAAGGTTAACTGGTGTAGAACTATCGGCGTCATCATAGACTACCATTTTACCGTCCCCTGTTATTTCACCAAGAACCTCGCAATTGACTTTTTCTCTAAGGCAGATTGCCAACAATTCATCTATTGATTCCGGATGAACCAGAAAAGCGCTGCGCTCCTGATATTCGGAACACAATATCTCCACAACCGATAATGAAGGATCTCCCAGTTTTATATTTCGAATTTTAATGATTCCTCCAGCCGGATTAATTATCTCTGCTAGAACATTGCCAGGCCCACCGGCACCCTGATCATGAATAGTTAGAATAGGATTTTTATCATCCATTTCAATACAGGTCCTGATTACCCTGTTGAGCTTGTTTTCCATTTCAGCATTGCCACGCTGAACAGCATTGAAATCCAATTCGGCAATATTGTCACCCTGGATCATACTCGAAGCTGACCCACCACCAATGCCAATTCGATAAGCTGGCCCCCCAATTTGAACAATTAGCATTCCCTTTCTTGGTTCTTCTTTTTTCAAATGCAGTTCATCTATCTGGCCGACACCGCCAGTAAACATAATCGGTTTAATCCAGGCCCTTCTTTCCTTATCCGCTAAAATTTGCTCGAAGGTCCTGACAAAACCCTGGATTATCGGTTCCCCGAATTTATTACCGTAATCTGAGGCACCATTACTTGCTTGTATAAGTATTTCCAGAGCTGAAGCTAACTCTGGAGGATATTTAAGACCGGCAGGTTCACCAGGAATACTATACCCCGGAATGTTCAAGGCTGCGGTGCAATAGCCCGCAGTACCGGCGATTACCATCGCTCCTCTACCAGTAGCATGACCATCCCTAATTCTGCCTCCTGTTCCAGTCGTTGCTCCCTGGAAAGGCTGGATACCACTTGGGTAGTTATGCGTCTCCGCAGTAAAAATAATATGATAGGTAGCCTTTTTAGAAATAAAAGGTGAACTGTTTCCAGGATACCGTGGAATTATTGTGAGTACCTCATAACCGTGAATGGCGCTGGAATTATCACTAAAAGCTGATACGCTGTTTGACGGATTAGCAAGGAGTGGTGACTTGATAATCTGAAGTAAAGTACTAGGGATTTCCTTTCCATCGATTATCAGTTTCCCTTTGAAAAACCAGTGCCTAGCATGCTCGCTATTATTATTTCCCAGCATAAACAACTCTACATTGGTAGGATCCCTGTGCAAGATTCTTACGAAAAGATTGAAATAAAATTCCATATCCCACTGATCCATGCCAAGTCCGCTCTCGCGATTGAATCTTGCCAGTTCGTCGATCCCCTTATTAACCAGTGGGATATTATAAGTTTCTTCAGCTATCGTTCCGGCTTTAAATGATTTCAGCGGCTCTGGATAAGGACATTCAGTCATACGGTCATGATTTTCAGCAATGAAACGGTCATTATCAACTTCTGCTGATAATTTGTATCTTCGGGAACATTCTAATCGGACAATCTTTTTTAGACCGCAGGCATGGCATATGGCTATAGCATTAGAAGAATACGCGGTCTCGAAGTTTAGTCTCGGACCTATTTCAATTACATTATTAGAAGAGTTCAAAAGGGATTTATCTCCAAAATTATCCGGTTCAAATGTCTCAGCAAGCAGCCACCGTAATGTCTTTAATTCCCCGGCAGTTAGAGAAGCCGATGTTTCGATATTAAAACAGTACTCAAAATCTGTCTTCGTTTTTCTATAGAAATGCTTAATTTCTTCCATTACATGACCTTCTTTTAAATAAATTGCTTATCGACAAAACCTGCAACTTCATACAAATACTAGATATGATACAAGAAACACGTGTTTAATACCGAATCTTTTCTATTTCTATAAAAATTAGGTAGATATAAACTACCTCGGCGAAATAAACTTCTATTTATCGATTGTAATATGGGTATAAATAAACACCTGGTACATTTTAAGTTAAAACAAAAATGTTCTCATAAATCATAATGCTATGCTGGTTTTGATGTCAATGTATAATCAATCGAAAGAAATTGGGTGAAAATCGGGGTTCTCTTTCCCGGGCTGTGTTTCTTCTTATCTACAGCAAGTGTAATAATTTAAAAGTCAGTCTATATTAACCGACAGCACATTTTGGGTATTGCTTTTTCTAGGAGTTTCAGAATCCTCAAGTTCTACTATATGTTTTCTCAATCGATTTAAAATGGTCTTAAATGTACTAGCCTCGTTTTTATCCAAACAACACATAAGAGAAGTCCCAAAACGATGTCTAGCAGGCATAGATGTTTCCAAAAGTTCTATACCTTTTTCTGTTATGCTAACCTTTCTAAGCCTGCGATCACCTTTTACTTTTGAATTTAGATTTGCTTTTACACTTTTGGTCAGGCCCAACTTTTCGAGACTATCTATTGCCTTAGTAGTAGCATGTTTAGACCGCAGAATCCTGGTACTAAGTTCAGTCGGAATCATTGTACCGCCATGAAGCACCAGCATATTTAAAATAGCCATCTGGGTTCTATTTAATCCAGCCTGACGCAATTCATTATCTATATAATTGAACACCATGTCTGCTGTATAAAGAAACGAGAAAAAGTTATCAATTCTTACATTTTTTGCCTGTACTCTTAGACGCTTTCCTAGAGAATTTACTTTACTATCATAACTTGTAAATTTATTCATGTTAATTCAACCTTTCCCCGATGTATTTTAGCAGATATCATTCCTAAAATGAATTGTAATCCTGATATTAAGTATCAAATAATATTATAACATATGTAACATTATCACTATTTAATTTCATAGTTGACAAGAAAAGATCGCATCTTTATAATTCTTGCATGCACACAATAAATCGAAGGTAAAACAAAAATTTCATTAAAAATTTTGAAATTTTTCTATTCCGCCAGTACGAACTATAAAAGAAGGAGGCAAACACATCATGTAAATATTCTCTTTGGGTAGTAAATTAAAATTTTATTTGGAATCGTAAAAAACTATTTATGGAGGGGTAAATCGTGAAGAAGTTATTCATTATTCTGGCAATAGTCATATTTTTACTAGCCATCTTTATTAGTGGCTGCACCACCTCAACTCCTTCTACCACTCCAACTCCAACCACAACTCCTACTCCTACCCCTGCTCCAGAAGCTAAAATTTTAAAAATTGGCGTTATTTATGGATTAACCGGCCCTGGATCTCAACATCAGCTAATGGAAAGAGATGTTGCTCAATTATGTGCTGATTGGCTCAACGAGAAAGGTGGTATCACAATTAAAGGCGAAAAATATAAGATTGAATTGATTGATGAGGATAGTAAGATGACCCCTCCCGGCGCTTTAGATGCCGCCACCAGGTTGGTTTATGAAGAAAATGTGAAATTTATTATTGGATGTGTGATACCAGTGCAAGTTCACGCTGTATCATCTGTCACCGAAAAAAACAAGGTTTTGTATATTTCGACGAGAACTGACGTCGTTAGCCCTGCGGAACCTTATACTTTTACATCAATGTACAACCATGCGGGACCTACACCTATTGTTTATGAAGCTCTGCTCGAGAAATATCCCGGCGTTAAAAATATAAGCCAGATTATAAATGATGAAACTGGCGCACGCATGGCTGCACAGGTATCTCAGAATATAGCTAAAGCTCATGGCCTTACTATGCTGGAACCACAAGTACATCCATGGGAAGCAACTGAGTTTTTCCCCGAGTGGACCAAAATTATAAATCAAAAACCGGATGCGGTGGATGTTGGGTTAAATCTACCCGATAATTTAGCTAACTGTATAAAACAGGGGCGTCAGTTAGGCTATTTAGGCCCCATGTTTTGTCCTGTAGGTGGCGATCCACATATGCTTCAAAACATGGTAGATAAAGAGTTTTTAACCGATTTTATTTACAATGTTGTTGATGTGTATGGATCAGACGCTACCCCTATGATAAAAGAAATCGTAACACGCTGGGCAAAATCTCATAATGATCCATGCGACGCAGATGCACCAGAGGCCTGGGATCCCTTGTGGGAACTGGCGCAAGCCATAGAAAAAGCACAAAGCCTTGACCCTACTGACGTCAAAAATGCCCTGGAAAACATGCCAACCATCGAAACTTCATGTGGCACTGCAAAACTGGGAGGAGGCAAGACTTTTGGAATTAATCATATGATTTTCAAACCTGCTCCTGTAAGTCGATTTGTGAATGGTGAATTAGAGTTTGTCAAGTGGGGTGATGTCTGGCTACCATGAAGATATTACTATATTTTTAGATTCTAACTCGATGTAGTCGAAGACATACAAAATTCAGAGTGATATAGTATATAGGTTTGTAGATAAACTGTTTAGTCGAAAACACTAACTAAAAGGAAAAATGCTCAGGCAGGTTAGCATTACACTAAGACTAAAAGGAGGGACTTATGAACCCGCTTACATTAGATTTATCCATATTTAACAAGCTAAACCTTAAAAATCAGCCCGTAGGTATTAAGTTCCTCTTCCTCAAACCGGAAAATATCGAAAGGCTGAATAAAAATATAGGTTTTTGCGAGATGATCAGAGAAGCACAACAAGCAAGCTCTCCTTTTTATGCCGATTTGGAAAACCAGGATTGCGAACCGGCTAGATATGTGCTTGGTGGATGCGACCTGCCAGCAATTGTTAAAAGTGGACAGCTCGGCGTTAACTTACTGTGCTTTAAAGATGCGCGCGCCAACAGAAGAGTATATGATGTATTGCCTAGACTAGAAAAAGACACTGTAAATTATGTTGCTTTCTCTCCACTAAGCAAGCTATCATTTGATCCTGACCTATTTACGATTTTTACCGACAATATCAATCAGACAGAAATAGTATTAAGAGCCTTAAGCTATACAACCGGAAGAATCCTCACCAGTAAAATGACCAATGTTTTGGGTTGTGCCTGGCTTTATATATATCCTTATAAAACAGGAGAGGTAAATTACATAACCACCGGGATTGGCTGGGGTATGAGAGCTAGAAAGGCATTCCCAGGAGGTCATCAAATAATATCTATACCCTTTGACTGGCTTCCCCTTATCACACAAAATCTAAAGGAAATGCCCTGGCTCCCACCTTCATTCACAGACGAAGGACCGGAATTCGATAAGAAGGCATTTGAAAGCTTAGGTCTCTGAATTAAATTATTTGTCTAAGTAAGGAGGTGATAGCTCTTAATAAAAATAAACAAAGACATGAGAATCTTATGTAATCTTTCGGGCTAATCTAATATAAAGATAATTTATTTGATAATATGAAAGGAGATTAACTACTATGAAATGCATCGTAATTTATTTCTCACAGACAGGTAATACAGAGCAAGTCGCTAAAGCAGTCCAGAAAGGAGTAAAACAAGCAGCAGGCCATTGTGATATCGCCAAACTCAAAGATGTAAATCCACGGCGTTTATACGAATATGACCTTATTGGTTTAGGCAGTTCGGTAATTGCCTGGGAAGAGCCCGGTAATGTCAGAGCTTTTATAAGCGATATGAAATTTGTCGGTGGTAAGCACCTTTTCTACTTTGCCACCCATGGTACTAAACCAGAGCGCCTTTTCCCCAGTATAATTCCCAAGTTTCAAAAGAAAGGGCTAACTGTAATAGGTTGGCGTAGCTGGTTCGCCAATTGTAGCTTAATGTTCATGCCGTCTCCATATCCCACTGCCGGTCATCCTGATGAAATCGATTTGAAGGAAGCAGAAGAATTCGGTAAAGAAATGGTAGAGCGTAGCCGTAAAATATCCGCCGGTGAGACCAACCTTATTCCTTCCAATCCACCACCAGCGGCACCTATCCCCAAAAAAGAAGTGTACGATGAAGTAGATAATAAATTCAGATCTATGCTGAAATTTCATAAAGAACTATGTACTTATCCCAAATGCAGGCTATGTATGGACAATTGTCCCATGGATGGAATCGATCTATCAGTAGATCCACCTGTTCTTTTGAATCCCTGCATAAAGTGCTGTTTTTGTATGTTTATTTGCCCTACAGGCGCTCTTGATATCGATGACTGGCTTGAATATGCAGCACCTAAGATCAGGGAGACGGTGCCAAATGTTTTTGTGCCGGCTCTGGCGCAGGCTGAGAAAGAAGGTCGTTTTAGAAGGATTGTTCCTATAGAGAAGATTGATTATAACACTCCTCTCTATAAGAAATATACTAAGCATCCCCGTTGGGTTATTGGAAAAGGATTAGCAGCATCGAATAAATGATCTACAAACCAATGCATAGCCGAATAAGCTTTTTAAGACAATATTAAAAAGGAGGCAATCTACTATGAAATGTATCGTAATTTACTTCTCGCAGACTGGTAATACCGAGAAAGTGGCTAAAGCAATTCAGAAAGGTGTAAAACAAGCAGCAGGACACTGCGATATTGCAAAGCTTAAAGATGTAAACCCGCGTCGTTTATATGAATACGACTTAATCGGTCTGGGCAGCTCTGTAATTGCCTGGGGAGATCCCGGTAATGTTAGAGCATTTATAAGCGATATGAAATTTGTTGGAGGAAAGCACGCCTTTTATTTTGCCACCCACGGCACCAAGCCGATCCTTCTTTACCCAAGCGTGGTACCGAGGATGAAACAAAAGGGCCTAACAATAATAGGTTGGAAAGACTGGTATGGCGATTGTATTTTATTATTTATGCCCTCTCCTTATCCCACTGCTGGACATCCCGACGAAACTGATCTTAAGGAAGCAGAGGAATTCGGTAAAGAAATGGTAGAGCGCAGCCGTAGAATATCAGCAGGTGAGACCAATCTCATTCCCCCACCACCTGAACCTGCTCCACCAATACCTGGCGGGTTTGGCTTTGATGAAATCGACGAGAGATTCAAAAAGATGTTTTACTTCCATAAGGAGAAGTGTTTATATCCTAAATGTCGACTCTGCATGGATCACTGCCCTATGGATGGCATGGACCTATCTGTCGACCCACCTATTATTGCCAAACCATGCATAAAATGCACGTATTGTGCATTGATTTGCCCCACGGGCGCAATAGATATCGAGGAATGGGTTAAAGAGACTGCGGAGAAGATGAAAAAGATTTACCCGCAAGTTTTGGAGCCGCCCCTAGATGAAGCAGAGGTAAAAGGGAAATTTAGAAGGCTTTTGCCTAAAGAGAAAATCGGTAGCGCTACTCCACTTTATACATTGCATAAAAAACACCCTCAATGGGTTATCGGAAAAGGCCTACAGTAAACACAATATGCTATGAGAGATACAAATTAGTATTTTGCATTGCTAAAAAGTCAATTGAGGAGGTACATATAAATGTCATCAAAAAAGGAACAGGAAATACGAACTTTATGTTCCATGTGTGGGCTATTACATCCAGTCATTTGCGAAAAGTCATATGGCGTATTCACAAAGGTAAAAGCAGACACTGAGCATATTAACAGTGGACATCTATGTGAAAAAGCACTAGCAGGGCCTGATCTGGTATATCATCCTAACCGACTCAATTATCCACTAAAAAGGACAAAACCCAAGGACTCTCCCGACCCGGGCTGGGTAAGGATATCCTGGGACGAAGCTTTAGATACAACAGCCAGGCGCCTGAGTGAAATCAAGGAAAAATACGGCGCAGAATCAATCTTGTTACTGGCAGTTGCTCCAGTTGCTGGTGGCTTACAGGGTAATTTCCAATTTATGCACAGGTTCGCTCATTGTTTAGGTACACCGAATCGTGCTGAGACAGGTGCCACTTCATGCGGGTTTTGCCGAGATGTGCTGTCCATTCATACCTTTGGAGTTCCTTTTGAATTACCTCCTTGGGGTGACCTCAAAATGGTTGCTCCATGGCAGCCACAGATTGAAAATTGCGCCTGTCTTCTGAGCATAGGTCACAACCTTACTGAAGTTGAAAACGAAGTTTATTATCGAATAATAAACGCTAAGAAGAGACTGGGTACCAAAATAATTGTGCTTGATCCCAGGCGTACACAGTTTGCCGATAATGCTGACATACACATGATGGTTCGTCCAGGAACCGATGGTGCAATTGCCATGAGCATGATCCATATGATGCTCAGCAGAGAATTATATGATAAAGAATTTGTGAGAAACTGGACAAACGGCCCGTTTCTTATAAAAACTGATAATGGTGCTATCCTGACCGAGCAGGATATATCCGTACAGGGCAGTTCGGAAAGATATGTAATATGGGACGAATCAACGGGAAATCCCGTAATATACGATCCAGCAACCATAAGCTACGAATCAAGAAATGCAATCCCTGCTCTAATGGGGACTTACACAATAAAGCTAGCTGATGGGGAGGAAATAAGTTGCAAAACTGCATTACAACTACTGGCAGAACGCGCTGCTCAGTATGATCCTAAAACAGTTGAAAAAATAAGTTGGGTTCCGGCAAAAGATATCGAGCAGGCAGCAATCTGGATGGCTACGCTTAAGCCTTCGGCTTATCTCACACTTACAGGAGTTGAGCAGAACACGAATGCCGCTCAGACAAACCGTGCTATTCATGTGATGTACGCCTTAACAGGTAACTTTGATAAGCCCGGCGGTAATGTCGTGTATCCATTTCCACCTACATATCTCAATGATTGCGAGGGATCCGAGTTTTTGTCTCCCGAGCAAAAGGCTAAGAGATTGGGCAGTGTTGATAGACCAATCGGCTCCTGCTTAACTGGATATATTACTCATTATGATGCATATAAGGCTATATTGACCGGCAAACCTTATCCTCTAAAAGGTGGTATTGCTTTTGGTGCCGCCCATTTGTCCGTGGGTACTGATGCACTAAAAGGCAGGGAAGCTTACAGAAAGCTGGAATTCCTGGCTGTATCAGAGCTTTTCATGACACCGACTGCATCTGTGGCCGATATTGTAATGCCAGCGACAAGTGGATGGGAAACTCCAACTGTATCAGCCTCTGAGGCGCCAATGTATGTTTTTCCACATAATACTGTCTTGCAATACCGCGAACCAATTGTATCTCCACTCTATGAGAGGAAAACAGACTTGACCATAATATGTGAGTTAGCTAAAAGGTTGGGCCTTGCCGATAAATTCTTCGGTGGTGACCCCGAAGCATGTCTGCGATTCAAAATAGAACCCAGTGGTTATACTTTAGAAGACCTCAAGAATACTCCCGGTGGTGTGTATTTCCCCAACTTTGAAGAGCCAGTTTACCAGAAATACGCACAACAAGACCCGGAGACAGGATATTATAGGGGAGTTAAAACCCCGACCAAGAAGCTCGAAGTATACTCGGTAACATTTAAAAAGCATGGATATGACCCTCTTCCTGATTACACAGAGCCAATGATAAGTCCGGTTAGCCAGCCAGAGCTTGCCAAGAAATACCCGCTTATGCTGATAGATGCCAGAAGGAAATGGATGGTACAAAGTCAGTACGCCCAGTTACCTTCTATCAGGAAAAACATGCCATACGCTTTTGTTGACATACACCCTGATACAGCTGCGAAATATGGAATTAAAGATGGAGACATGGTATATATCGAAACTAAGGAGGGAAAAATAACTCAACAGGCCCATGTTACAGATACGATACACCCGCAAGTAGTTTGTGCAACGTTTGGTTGGTGGGCAGGATGTCCACAACTCGGTATGCCAGAATCAGATTCATTCAGTTCTGAAGGAGCAAACTATACTCTTTTAATCAACGGTATAGACTATCACGACCCAATTGCCGGTTGTATCCCACTTAATGGATACCTTTGCTCAATCACCAAAAAGGATGGATAAGGCCCTGCCAAGATCAATTAATCGTCATTGATCATGTGGATGCATTCATATGTGGGGC
>Ga0265297_10002846_pt1 | contig 33410 bp, 41 predicted proteins | sample Munlanlwell13791_FD_192502 | JGI IMG/M metagenome (GOLD analysis project Ga0265297, IMG submission 192502) | Leachate microbial communities from a municipal landfill in Southern Ontario, Canada - Leachate well 137-91 | ecosystem: Engineered > Solid waste > Landfill > Unclassified | place...
CGATAATCATGCAGCTTATTGCCACCAAGTTAGAGAGGTTTTCAGGTCTGGTGATGCTGTAATATATGAGAAGGTGAAATAATGACTGGTTTATCTTATGAAACATTGGAACACTCCCGAACAGTAGCCATGCTGGTTGGGCATGTCTGTTATCTTAAAAGTAAGGGGAGTGGGTGGGTACTAATGGATGTTCCCCCTAGCACTCCTTACTACACGATATATCCCAACGGTGATGCTGTCGAAAATAAAGGGTGTCAATAATGGGGAAGAAACATTTAAAAGGTCAGGCAAATAACATAAAACATTTATCTGGATTATTTAGTGTATTATTCTGGATAGCGGTCATAGCATGTATAATTGCAAGTTGGTGGCTGAGGGTAGTAATACAGGAAGGTGAGTTAATAGTTGACAATAAATATATTTTTACTGATGTTGATGCATATTATCACTTGTTGCAAGCTGATTATATCTATGATAATTATCCAGAAGTAGAACGTTTCAGTAGTTTATTGTACTTCCCAGATGGGCAAGTTGTTGGGCAAAGACCATTATTAGCTTTTACGATAGCCACAATTGCCAAAATATGTTCGCTAAGTGTGGACTACGTGAGTTTTTATCTCCCCCCAATTTTATTTGCTTTAACACTAATAGTTGTTTTGTTGATAGGGTGGGTTGTGTGGAATAAGTGGGCTGGATTAGTTTCAATTAGTTCTTTAGCTGTAATTCAGGGTGAGATATTTGGCAGAACATCAGTTGGGTTTATTGACCAGCATGTGATGGAAATATTCCTGATGGCTTGCTTCGTCCTATTCTTCGTATTGGCACTGAAAAGGCACTTGGGATGGTCTTTTGGTGCTGGCGTTGCGCTAGGTATGCAGTATATGAATTGGGCTGGAGCACCAATTTTTACTCTAGTAATTCTAATATTTGTATTGGTGTATTCTGTGATAGCACGTTTTAGGGGTAGTAAATTTACCAATGTTATCTATGTATCATTAATTACACTGGTTGTCAGTTTTATGATTTTCGCAGTATTCAGATTAAATGAGCCAATGTACATATTATTTTACGGATGTTCCGTTGTCGTTCCTATTATACTGGAATTAGTGAATAAGTATTCGGCAAAATTAAAGGCATATTGGTTTCCAATAATATTGTGCATATGTGGTGGTACTGGGTTAGCATTGCTATACTTTATAGTGCCAGATATATTATTTAAGGCGTATCAGGAGCTATTGGGATTATTGGGGTGGGTCGGTGCTTCCCAAGTGTCGCTCGGTAATACCATTTCAGAAGTTCAGCCTATATTATTCCCGTATGGGTCTTTTACATTTGATGTGGTATGGGGTAATTTCTTGGGGGTTTCCGTTGTTGGTATATTAGGATTATCAATCCTATGTTTTAAGAATGGATTTAAGAAGGAACAGGTATTTATACTGGTATTGTCGTTATTTATATTGGTGATTACCATACTACAACGTAGGTATGCATATTACCTAGCTGTCAATCTGTGCTTACTGAGTGGGTATCTGGCTTGGCTTAGTGTTGAAAAGTTTGGTTGGTACAAGAAAAAAGGTGTACGGTTGTTGCGCCCAACAGTAGTGGTGGTAGCTGTATTCCTAGTTGCAGCAACTATTGTTATTCCTAATTTTATGGTGTCATTGAGGTTGTCACACTATCATCCGTATGCCATGTCGGTATCATGGAGAGAAGCTATTGGTTATTTAAAAACACAAACTCCACCAACGTTGGATTATGGAGTTATTTCGTGGTGGGACTATGGGTATTGGATAGCTAGGGAATCTAAAAGACCAGTTCCGTGTCATCCTGGTGGTGGCAGGACAGACCTTGTAGCCAAGTTCTTTGTTTCGCAGAATACAGAAGAGGCAAGTACATATGCAGTAAAATTAAAGTCTGATTATATCGTCATTGATTACCAAATGGCGAAGCAGAAGTTCTACGCCATTCCCATATTGGCTGAGGCTAAGAATTTCGATGATTCAAAATATAATGATTGCATGTTAGCCCGTTTATATTATTCAAAGGCTGGCATTGAAGGTTACAGGATGGTTTTTGAAAGTTCAGAGAAGTATGAAGGTGAGGCTCAGGTTAAGATTTATAAAAGATATGATATTGCCACAGGATGCGACTGCGGAAAATGAGGATGAATATAAATGGACGAGAATTGTTACTTTGAAGCTGAATATAACCCATTGGAACGAAAGACGATAAGCAAGTCAGAATATACTTTCTTTTGCAAAAGACCATCACTTAAATCAGCAGAGCTAATCAGGGATGACCTTATAAGGCAGGGGAAGAAATCTGTCGTGACTCAGGAAGTTGATGGTTATATTGTATGGTGGGGATAATGCTGTTAGAAACGCTGTTTTTCTACTTTGTCAGATATATATGTTCCCATCTTTGTTTCAATGAGTTGAGTTTTATTTACACGGACAATAATCTCGTGCCCACATTCCATGAAGCATACCCATCCACCTTTTCTTAATACAAATGATTCGTGTAGCGTTTTATCCAACCTATATATGTTAACACGGATACTTCCTTCTGCAACATACATAAATTCTATTGTGCGGGATGGAGATATTCTTGGTTGAATGTTGTGGATATGAGCCTGTCCAACATATCCTTTATCAAAGTTTCCAAATCCAAAGATGAATGGTAATGAACTGTCAGAGAATATCCATCCCTTATCTGTCTGTGTATCCTTATGACCTGTATAGGCTAAGATTTTATCTTCGTGAGTTAGTGTTCTCATAACTCTATTTTAACCTCCTTTGTTACTAAACATCCATCCACTGCGATACTTAAAACATGGTTAGTAAGGTTGTTATCCAGTATAAAACGGGCAACTTCTAGGCGTGTGTTAACCTGTATGGTAGCTCCCCAAACGGGCATAAAATAGTCTCCAATGACTCCACCGAAGTCAACCTGCAAGGTTCGGCCGTAGAGACCACTCATTATCCTTTTAATAATCTTCTTTTGTATACCTTTAGATGATTCCTTTTTGGCATATAACCATTCAGTAATCTTTTTAAGAGGATATGTTATTTTGTCAGGAAAGAACCACCACCCATCTTCTATTTCAAATGTTCCGAGCTTGTATTTCTCTATGAACTCTATTTCCTGTTTCGTAATATATGTTTCCCATTCACCCTTGGGTGTAGAACTTTGATTATCGTCACTAGAGTAAATAATGGGTGAAAAGTCAGATGTTATGTTAACTATCCCCTTGCAGAATCCATAGTAGGCATCCTGTTCAAATTTATCTGTCTTAATCCAAGTGCCTAATCTTACATCTATGCAGTCTTTAGATATGATACTGGGGTATGCTGAACTAATGTCTAGGTCATATACCTTATCAAAATGCCCCTTTTGGTATGATTCCACCCAATTACCCTTACAGCAGTTATAGGCGTACTCCGATGCTTCTTCTGGTATATCTTCAATCTGGGGCAAATTAAGTTTAGAGAATATCTCTTTATCAAAGGCACTGATGGGTGAAACTAAGGAATTGGGGTGCAACCCCAACCTGCTTAGTGCATTATAAACTTGAACACCTATTATTTGGGCTTCCTTAGCCTTTTTTAAGGGGTCTTCCAATAAGTCATACCTTTCCATGTATTGGGAAGCGTCAGACAGCACCACGAACTTATCACCCTTGATTATTGAGAAGAATTTCTTTGGCACGAACTTAAACTTGTAACCATTAGTTGAAAGTTCAGATGTGTCATGGATTTGAATGAGTTGTTTGTCCGATAGATTGATGAATTTGAGTAGATTTGCTACAAAGAAATCCAATTGATAGCATACCCTGATAGCATCCTGCTCTTTAAGTAGAAATTCTATGTATGGTGGCTCTGAACACCTTTCATTGTTACTGGTGAAAATGGTGCGAGAATCACGGTCTAAGTGGTATCCGATTATTTGGAGCATGATTCTTCATCACTGCTGTTCTTATTCTTTATTTTCTCTATACGTTCTACCATTTTGTTTAAGTAACGTACAGTAATGAATACCGTAGCCCCATTGATAGCTGATGTAATCATGGCTGTAATAATTGCTGTAAGAGATATGTCTAGGCTCAATAGCGGTCTCCGTTTGATTATTTCGTGCGTTTGATTTTACGTATGACTTTATGTTTTAATACTGGTCTCTTTGGAACAACAGGTCGCTTTGGCGCAGTCCTAACCTTAGTGGCTGTGCGTAATGTTCTCCCATATAATTTGCCGAATGTACGGCTTATACGGCTACGTATTTTCCTGCGTACAGAATCTTGGAAATCTGTAATCTTATGTACTGGTTCATATTCCAGTTTGAGGAAATCAAAAGGTGTACGCCCAGAACCCTTTCTGTAATATTCAACCTGTTTTGCCCTGATTTCCATATCATTCCACCCCAGTTGCTTTAGGTCTTTTATGTAACGCCTTCTGCTTCTTCTCATTGCCAAGAATGGCTTGGAGTTGAATGCAACCGCCTGTTTAACAACATGGCGTTCTGAATCACCAGCCCCTACGTTACCACCTGTAGCCTGGCTGAATGCCCTTATCTCTGATGGGAGAAATCCATCTTCCATGAGCAGTTTCTTTTGGTTACGATTAAGTGGCATAAGTTTTATTATACCTTATATAGATATTAAATGTCTCCAATGTAGAGTTTTTTGTCCGTTTCAAATAAAATATTTTTACCAAATTTAGTAAATCCATATCCATCCTTATTTACCTTTACAAGCTCCTCAGTATATGTTCCGTCTAGTTGTTTAAAATGGCACAAAACATAACCTTTAGGCGAATTAAGGATTATATTTCCTAGATACCTGCGATGTTTTTCCTGTGGCTCTTCTAGGTCTATACTATTAAATATCCATTTATCTATAATGTTCATGTTTTTACCCGCAACTTCACATCCCTCCATCACCATCATCCATTAAACCCATTAGTGACAGTACAAATGCAATAAGATTAAACATTGCAAATATGATAAAAATAACCCCAAATGTATATAAAATATATTCAATCCTATTTTGCGCAATAAAAAATATTGATAGCGGAACTAGCAATATGACAGACACAGCCACAAATACTGGTATACTAAACCTTAACATGCCTAGACATGATTTTAGATTTCGTTTTATTTATTTGCTTCCATTAATGCATTTCTTATCCAATTAAGAGCTAATTCCTTAATATCCTCTGGAACAAATTGTCCTGCCGAAATCATGTACGAAACACATTTAACAGCAGCCTGTGCTTCAATGGAGATATCCTTTTGGTTTTTTACTGGTTTTGATAGTTCCTTTAATTTATCTGGCGTAATGTCTATGCATTTCACGAAATCCTTAATGTAATCACTGCCATTATATGTATCCATTGTAAGTTTATAAGCTACATTTGGTAGTATTTCCCTCACACGGTTATTAAGAACCTTACCTATGGTGTATTCATCGCCTAATTTTGATACTAGTTTGTATGAAACCTTGTTGTTGAATGTTTTTTTTTCTACTTTATCTACTACTACAATGAATCCTTCCATTATTTGTTCTCCTCCGTCATTTCATATATTCTGGAATACATAGTTTCCTTGCACTCTTTCCTAATAGCTCTCTGGGAGTTTTGCGGTAGCTTGGAATAGGGCATACCATAAATCCAAAGAGCCGTTTCTTTTATTTCGTGTTCGTAATCTTTAAGTATTTGCTTTGACTGTTGCATCCTAAATCTCCTTATAAATGTATAACATATTATACCACTTAAAGTAGTTGTAAGTCAATACCTATTTAAGTTTATCCAGTATGGAATTAAGCCTATTGGCTTCTTCCTCCAGTTCTGACAACCGTAGCGTAATGTAGTTTTCTATATTTTTGTGTGTCAGTATATAGTGCCTATCCTTTCTAGTAGCCTTAATCCTTTTACGTTTAACCAGAGATGCAAATGCTTGTGATGATACACCTAAAAGTTTTGCTGTTTGCCCGCCAGTTATTGTTGCCATATATTAATTACTCCTTTATGTATTATTTAAATATTTATCTGCTACCAATCTAATTGATTTAACCGTTGCGCCCAAAGCACTAAATATCGCAACAGGGTATCCTTTGGGGTCTAAAAGGTATACAAAATCAGTATCTTCCTTGATACTTAGCCCACTATCCAGTTGTTCTTGGGTTAAAACATCCACTTGTTATCTCGCCTTGATATTCACTGGTATTTCCTCGACTTCTATAATCGCCCCTTCAATCAGTGGCATTTGTTTCCCTTGCGCCAGTGCCATTTCACCCTCCTTGCGTATCAAACTCTCTGATGGTATACAATATTCCCTTGGGATAAGGCTTGGGCTTATTATTTGAACCTTTACATGTTTCCTATAACTGGTGCTACCCATATTGTGATATGATGTTTTCTGTATTATAGACATTCCAAGGTCGGGCAATGGTACGCTTTCTCCAGTTTCCTGTGCTTCCTTTCGTTTATCCCAATAATCCTGCGCCTGTTTGGTTATTTTTTCTTCACTTATCTGCTTTTGTGATGTACGCCATATCTTTAATCCCTCTCTCCAATTGTTAATGGCGTTTGTGTATTGCGCTAAAACAGGCTTAAAGAGATTACGTATTCCCTTTTCTGTTTCAGCTAATGGCTTGAGAAGCCCGTCTTGTGTATCCTTCAATTTGTTATAAGTAAAAAGTGCCGAGGCAAGGTTTTCTTCGGTAATCTTTTGTTCCTGAACTGAAGTTATGGTAGTGTTCTGGAAATATTTCACCAAATTCGCATTATTATTCTGTATTGCTTCTATGGCTTGTTGGGCTGATTGAATATTGTCCATTAGTTGCTCCTTGTTTTTAGTGTATATTAGAATATAACAGATTATACCATTGTTGTCAACAGGTATTGCTTACTTGGTTTCAGGTGTTTGACATAGGTGTTGGTATAATGTATTATATAAATTAAGTTAATCACAAGTGCGGAGGTATTAATTGAACAAATCTATTATTATTCTATGTGTCATTTTGTTAGTAGGGGTAGTTGGGCTAGGGTGTTTACCGTCAAAACCAGCAGCAACACCTTCAGTTTCAGTGAAAGATACAGAGCAAGACGCAGAGATTTCAAAGGTTAAATCGTCTATTACCACATTAGATGAAGGAAAAGCATCAAAATCCTCTGTAAATGATTTATCTGACAGGGTATCAAAATTAAGTCAGGGGGCATCTCCTGATTTGTCGGGGTATTATAAGAAGGCAGAGGTGGATGCAGCTATAGTAACTGCTGTCAATAATGCTATCGCAAATCTAAAGAACGAGAAACCTTGGGCTACATCATCTAGTTCCTCTACACCAAGCCAAACTGGAAGTGTTATTTTCTCTACCTTGCCAGCATCAATTCCTCAGATATTATCTGATTCATCTGCAAGTGCTCAATCTTCCTACTATACAATGAAGATTACTAATAATTCATCGCAATGGCAGTATGTTAAACCAATCATTAATTTGAATTTAGCATCGTCTTATTCATCTACTGTAATAAATGAGATAAGGATAGTGATGAGTTCGGGTTCGTGTAATCTAGTTGGAACAGCAGATAAGGATTTTATTGGTAAAAGCAATAGTATTGCCTATGATGGGGACAATTCAATATTCAGTGTGTCTCCTCCAGTGAATACATCCGCAACTAGTATGGTTGTTATGCCAATAGGTGGGTGTAATGACACGGGTGAATTTCGGGTTGGGGCTGGACAAACGATAGATGTATTGATACAAATTACAAGCTTTGGAACTGTTGATACTAGAATTTGGAATATTTCTAACTCCATAAGCACTCGTAGTCTGTAGCCATACTTCATTCTCCTTAGCAAGAGGGCGTAGCAAATCTACGCTCTCTTGTTTTTATAATACTTGACAACCATATTTATATGTGATAGCCTAATATTATGTTAGATAATCAATCTAATATCTTTATTGTCTTCGGACAATTCTATATGAGTCAGTCAGACTCCACTATGGATATAAATAACTCGTAAAATACGAGTTATTTATTCCTAATACAATTCTTTAATTGTTCAATTGCACAAGGTCTAAAGTTTCTGCTTTGGGATACTTGTGTCTTATCCGTACAGTGATTAACTTACAGGAGGCAAACAGCGATGTTTGTTAAAGCAAAACGAGTCAGTCGGACTCTTAGGAAATTTAAAACATGATTGGACAGGTAGTAATGCTAATGATGGTTGATAAAATCCAGCCCCCTTATCGGGTAACTGATAAGGTGCAGGAGGCTAATTCGGTGAAGGCTAAAGCTGATTGCTATGCTAATACCGAGCTAAATTCAGAAATATCTGATAAATGCGTACAGACTAGAGACCTCCTATCCCTAGTGGATAAAAGTATAGTCGGTTCATTATGGAAACATAATGAGATGCACAGAGATGATGCATCCACTTGTAATACAAGGGGTAACAGAAAATGGTGTCATTGGCATGATTTCATTCCAAGTCGTGCGTGGTATTGCAACCAGTCTTTGCATCAATACCACTGGCTGGTCTTCGACAGAAGAGACCTTGATCTGCGAAATAGTTGGCATCGTGGTAGCCCTCGCAATAATCATCATGCTCTTCATCCTGATCGCCAAGGCTGCACAAGGCTTGACTTAAATTAAGCCTCTCTAGTGGGGAGTTCTCAATAAAAGGGGACTCCCCACAAGTTTAATAAGATGAGTAAAAATGGTTTGAAATGGCATGTAGCAAAGATGCGAAAGCATAAGCATCGCAAGATGTTGAAACGTGACAGGAAGAAGAATAAGTAAAAGGAGAAAATAAGATGGCTCGCAAAAAGAGAAAGGTAACAGACAAGATATTTAAGATTGGGACGAAAGACCCTAAAGCCTCTGCGAAGGATTTTATGAAAACTGTTAAAAGCGGGAAGGGTAATTTCGGTAAATCATTTTTCAAGGTATAAAAATTAAATAAGGGGGAGGTATGAAAATAGCACGTAGGAAGCCGTGTATATGGAATAAGACTGATACACAGGGGCGTAGGCGTAGACAGATACTCGCATGCAAGGGAAGTTACCAGAAATCAGCGAGTTTTTGCCGTTATTTAATGTATAGGGCAACAGACCCCATGACTAAAAAAGATGCAAGGGCAGACTATCAGTATTTTGAGGGAAAATGCAAACTTGGGAAAAAGTAAAGTTCCTAAATATAATTGTTTTACTTGTTATTGTATTATCAGTAGCATTTCCTCAAGGTGTTCAGGCTAGTAATCCATTAGATTTTCTATTTCCGTTTTTAAAACCACCAGTTGATTATACAATCTCTGGTGACAAGGTTTATGTAGATAACTCAGATGTTTATATAGAAGCATCTCCGCATACATTAACTGCAAGTGGTTGGGTTACGGTAAAATTCCAAACAAAATCTTATTCTGGGGCAGTGGATGTTGTGTATGGGTTTGATGGTGTCCATAATGTTCAGACATTGAATCAACAGATTTACGAATCTTATGAGCATGATTTAACTAGACAGGTTGAGGTAGAAAAAACTGGTGTATTTAAACCGTCCAAGATAATTTCAGTAGATAAGTCTGTCAAGTATATGTCATCTACCATAGGTGATATGGACAAAAATCCAAATACTGCCAAGATTAAGTATGAATCTGTTGACCCGATGACCCAAGATGTAAATATTAAGGAAGATGTTATTGCGTATGAATCAACCGATGGGGTTTCTTTTACATATAAATATAAAGGAATAGAAAATCAGCAGTATAAGAGTACATTTGAAGATTGGAATAAGGTTGATTCTACTAGCTTGCGTTCAGATATTTCATTAAGGGGAATGAATAAATGGGAGTCCATTAGCCTTAATAGAGGCGTGGTGGCAGGAAATACATATACAACAAGGGTATGGATTGATGTGCCGTTTGGTGGTACTAAGAAAATAGAAGGTAAATATAATGTAGGGATAAAACCAAGCGGGGCATCAATAGAGAGAGCGTGGATATTAGACCCTTGGTATAGTTCGGGTTGGTTATATCGTAAAGCTATGGTAATAGCGCATACCGATGATGGTGCACAAACGGATTATCAAATGAAACTATTGGTTGGAGAGTCCTCTGGGGCAGTCGGTGAAGAAGTTGATTGTGGCGGACATGTAGCATCAGACTTTGACGACATTCGCTTCACAACGGATGATGGAACTACACTTTGTGATTATTGGATTGAATCTGTTTCTGGTGCTTCGCCAAACCAATTGGCAACTGTCTGGATTGAGATACCGAATATTGCTGCACATCCTAACGATACAACTATCTATATGTACTACGGTAATAGTGGTGTGGTTGCAGCAAGTAGTGGTGTAAATACCTTTCCGTTCTTTGATGATTTTTCAGGAACATTAACTGACAAGTGGACTGTAGTGGGTAATGCTTCCAATTCGGGTGGAGTATGCACTGTTTTAAGAACAGGTGGAACAGATGCCATAATTACATCAAAGACAGGAACAGACACGAATTATGCTCACAGGGCTAGGGTGAAATCAGACCATTCAAATTCCACATCGTATGGTGAAGCTGCACATTTCCTTAATGTTCCCACGATTAAATATATCTCGTCTTTCTTTTGTCATCAGACTGGTACATATAACCTTAAACATGGTAACTATTCAGCAAGTTGGTCAGTATCGGCTATTACTGGATGGGATGCTGGAAACTACCATATATTGGAACAACGTAGGAACGCTGCAACTAATTCTGTTTTTACTGTTGATGATGCCAATGTTGTAACTATAGCATTACAAGTTCCTGCTGGAACACTTTACCCTGCGTTTCAAGCCTTTGGTTCTGATAGTTCAAAGGTCAGTGTTGACTGGTCACTTATTAGAAAGAATACAACCAACGAGCCAACATGGGGTAGTTTTGGTGGGGAAGAATCCTATTTAGCATCGTATCCTGCCGTTACGGTAAATAATGCATCAAGTATTGAAGAGACTACTGCAACCCTAAATGCCACAGTGACAAGTGCAGTATCTCAACTAGTCAGGGGTTTTGCGTGGGGCACTACGTCAAATTCTACATTGCCTGTTAATGAAGAACCGCCAGCTTCGTATACATCAAATTGGACAGAAGCTTCTGCATCTACTGGTGTATTTACGCATGGTGTTACCAGTTTAACGTCTGGCGATGTTTATTATTTCAGGGGGTATTCAGCGAATTCTACTGGGTACGGATGGAGTAGCGAATCATCCTTTTTGACTAAGCCTACCGAGCCTACGGGGTTTACGTGCACTTCAAATAATACAGCAGTTGATTTGTCATGGACTAAGTTTGTTGGTGGCACAGGGACAGTAGTTCATACGGTCATCAGATATAAGGCTAATAGTTACCCAACTGATATAACAGATGGTACACTTTCATACAACGGGACAGCTACCAGCCATGTGCAAACTGGATTGACAAATGGGACTCCGTATTATTTCAGGGGCTGGTCATGGGCATATGACGGTACATTGTCGCAATATTCAGATACATATGCTGGTTGTTATTCAACTCCATATAACAATATTGTTACAACTGGTATATGCTCTGGGTTTGGTACTACTTATGCCATCCTGAATGGGTATTTGGATGTAAGTGGTACAGCTACGCAGGTTGGATTTGATTATGGTGCTTCATCAAGTTACGGGAATTCCGTAACTGATACAGGAACGTTCACGACTGGAAATTTTGATTATAACCTGACTGGGCTAAGTACAGCATCCGTATATCATTATAGGGCTAAAGTTTTGCTTGGGTCTACATGGTTGTATGGCGAGGATAAGGTATTTGCAACGAAAGGCTCTCCTGTCCCGTATGAATTTTGGAATACTGGTGGAGATGGCGATTCAATGAAGGTCAATTCAGCCAATGTCACTTACCAGACATTTACTACAAATACCACGACAATCCCGCACTCGATTACTACTGTAAAATTAATGTTGAAGAAAGTCGGAAGCCCTGGTACGGTAAGGGTAAGTATCCGTAATGCAACAGACGATGATATTTCATTCTCTGGTTCGGGCAATATTACTGATACTGCCGTATTAAGAGGTTTTGCTTGGGGCGTTACCAATAATTCAACACACCCTTATAACCAAGTTCCGCCAGCAACCTATTCTACAAACTGGACTGAGGCTGGTGCATTTACACCTGCCACATTTACACATTCTTATACATTAGCACTGGGCGAAACGATTTATGCACGTTCATATTCATATAATGCCACAACTGGATACAGGTGGGATGCACAATCAACATATTCGTTCACTCCGACTGGGGCAGATTTAGTTTATGGTGATTTGGATGGGGATAGCTTCCCAACTACTTATGATGGGCAAACATTTACAATGAATACAGAGAAATGCCTGTCTGCCAATACGACATATGCCATAGTATTAACCTGCCCAACTGGAGATTCATCTAATTATGTAATGTGGCAAACAGATTCGGGCGGTGGTTATTCGGGCGGAAATAGTGGGTTTTCGGCTAATAGTGGTGTATCGTGGACACCAGCAAGCCCCGTTGATAATGTATTTGAGGTATGGGGCAATCCATGTTTAGAGGTAGCGGATGCCAAGGTATTCGCTGACTATCTTGAAGATGATGATTGGCTTATTACCTTATTATATAAGAATTTGTTTCCACCTTATTTGGAACAAGCTAAGGATGTTTCAGAGTTATTTACACTAGATTTGGTCGATGGCACAACTGTTATAGCATCAACCAAATGCTTTGACTGGGGGTATAGACCAGGTTCAATATATTTAAGTGCGAGTGCTGTTACCGCATTAGGCTGGGGCAGTGATTACAAGGTGCGTATTCAGGCTACATTTAGCCCATACCCTTATGCCGAGTATGAATTACAGCCAACAGACTGGAAGGGTACTGACCTATCGTTGCTGGATTCATGGGTTCGTTCAACCGCATCGTTAATGGAAACATATTATAGTTCTGATTTAACAGAGTATATAGCTGGCAGGGGCATATGTCTTAATTCCAGTGGTGGTGTTATATTCTCTACCAATATACCTGAATTAGATGAAGTGAGACCTAATTTGTTTTCAATTGTTTCGGGGACACCGAGCAATGATGACGAAGATTATGCACAATCTTTACAGGATGAATTGGCTTGGCAGACAATGGTAGGGCCTCAAATCACAAGAGTTTTTACATTAGGTGGAAATTTGTTCAGTATTGAAGGAAGTACATTTGGGGCAGGGATAGGATTTATTGTTTACCTACTTACCTGCCTGTTGTGTTTCCCTGCTGGTCATGCCATCGCTGCAATTGTGATACCAATTCCTATATTAATTCTTTTGTGGGGTACTGGTCTAGCAGAGCTTGCTATGATGGCTATTTTACTCGGTGTTGCTGTAATAATATTTGTATGGCAGTTCTGGAGTTTAAGAAATTAAGATGCGTAAATTATTATATTTATTAATAAATTGTATTTTGATAGTTACAGTGGTAGCTATCCCGTACCCATCTTATGCTGCAACACAGACGTTAACAAGAACTGGTGGTGATGGTACAACAATTTCAGCCGTTGATGTTGGTGAAGGTGTATATTCGGCTGGTGGATTGTTAATGTGGGAGTTTTCAGCATACACTGGTGGGGCAACAATCAGTTCGGTGCAATTTGTAGTTACTGGTTTTAATAATTGTTTTTATAATGGTACAATGAGTTCGTATTGTAGGATTGGTGGAGTTCTTTATACTGGTACTTCAACAACAACAAGATTTGCTGGTGTATCATTAGCTAAAATATGGAATACCAATCCAGCTACAGGGTTGGCATGGACGGCAGCAGACATTAGTTCTGCGGATTTTGGATGTTATGGTAGTGGTATTCATAATGGTGAGGGGTTGGTTATTGCATTTAGTGATACTAGTGTAATTGTGACATATATATTAGCGACACCTTCTATTACTACTAATGATGCTGATGAGCCAACATATTCAGGTGGTTCGTATAATGCAACCGTGAATGCAGATATTACAAGTGATGGTGGTGCTACTGTTGATTTGGAAGGTTTTGTGTGGGGTACTACGTCTAATTCTACCAATCCGTTGAATATCCCCCCCCCTGCGACTTATACAACAAATAACACAATGGCAGGGAGTGGAGTTGGTGCTTTCGAGTATAATATTGGGGGGTTAACCAAGGGTACAACTTATTATTATCGTGCTTATGCCCATAACTCGCAGGGGTGGGTTTATGGAGATGAGAAATCGTTTACTGCATTAAATGACCCTTCTATTACTACGAGTGCAGTTTCACAAATTACATCTAGTACAGCAAGATTGAATTCTTTGGTTTCCAGTGATGGTGGGCAGGAGTGCGGGGTTCGGTTTTTAAGGGGTACTGCTACTGGTGTTTATACATCAAATACTACGTTAGTTAGTGGGTACGAAACAGGTGAGTTACCATATGCTGATATTTCAGGATTGGCGGTTGCGACTACTTATTATGTACGTGCGGAAATTACCAACGATGTATCTACCCAACTTGGTGCTGAAATTACCTTTACAACAGATTCAGGCGTGAGTGCCCCTACCAATTTGAAGTCTATCCCAAGTGCAACATCGGTTTCGCTTACATGGACGAAAGGCACTGGTTCTAACAAGACGCTAATTTTGCTTAAAAAGGGTTCATATCCAACAAGCAAGACGGATGGCACACAGGCTTATTTTGATACAAAATCGTCAACGGTTAAAACTGGGTTAACGTCTGGAACTACATATTATGTGATGGCATGGGGTGAGACATCTGGTTTATATTCTACGGCTAATACAACAACGATGTTTACCACCGTAGCTGGTTCATCAACCGACACGACTGTAGCTGAAATAGATACGCCACCATCAAATGATTTGTGGTTTCAGTCCCCTGATTACACCAATATGCAGTATATGCCATTTTATGAAATAGTTAACTTTATGCTTGATTCGTTTGAAATCCCCAAATCTACGGGTTGGTATATGTTGGCGTTATTGATAAGCGTCACTATCGGTATAGTTTTTTATTCATCGTTGGGTAATCATAATTTGTTCTTATCCATAATGGCTGTTGGTGTGGTGATTATAGGTATGTCTGTATTAAAGTTAGTGCCGTTATGGAATATTGTCCCGTTTGCTATCATTGCCGTAGTTGGTATATTTGTGGGGGAAAGACGCTAATGACGGAGGTGTTTTAATTGGATTCACCAAAATGGTTTATTGCATGTATCATGATTTGGGTATTCATGACACTGATTGGTAATATTGTGGAGCAGGTGGATTATTTTACTGATGCCCAAGTAGAACAATTGCAGGGTATGACTGAGATAAAAACTACAGAAGCAGCAGACCCTACAATTGGTGGTGTTCTGATATATGGAAGTTCAGCCAGAAATGCTATTGATGCTTTTATTAAAGCAGTAACTGCTGATTATTCGTGGCTTTACAGGATAGATAAGACAATGACCGAATCAGAGTGTACAACTGCTGGTGGCAGATGGAACTCGACTGATTCTGTTTGTATGTTACGCAATGATTTTTACATCGTATGGTTGTTGCTATACTACCCGATTATGGCAGGTGTTGTGATTACATTTATATTAATGTTAGCTAGATTGGCGAGGGGTGTGTAATGTTTGGAAAAGTAACATTTATATTTTGGTGTCTGGTGGCACTGTTTATATTAGTTCCTATAACAAATACGGTTGTATTGAATTGGACTTCTGCAAACGGGACATTGGCGACCACGTTTAATGCGTCTGACGCATCTTCATGGAATGCCACTGGTGATATCCTTACGTCAGCACAGGTTGCTAGGATTGGCATGACACCGTTTGAACAGGCTGTAACTGTACTATATGTTCCAGCTATGATAGTATTTTTTATAATAATAATATGGTATGTGATATCAAGGTGGACTAGTAATAAAGGGGGAATGTAATTATGGGTGCAGATAAATTGCAAACAAACACCAATGGAACTACATACTCATCCGATTTCCTAGCTAGAACAAGCGAGGCAAAGCCGACTATTGTATCTAAGCCAGTAAGCAAGGTTTCCCAAAAGGAAGAAAAGACAGTTGAAGATGTTACTGCCGTAGGTATAACACATACTAGGCAGGATGAACTTAATCAGGCATTACGTGAATTACAGAGGTTGGAAGCTGAAGCATCTAAGGATGAACGGCAAAGGCTGTTAGAATGGACAGCCATGAGCGATGGTATTACTCCACTTCCAGAACGTCATATTATCGTCAATGAACTGGAAGCGCAACGTAAATATGTAGACAACCTTAAAGGTATGAGTGACGAGGATTTTAATAAACAATACGCTGAAGGGCAAGCTATTGCTGCTCAACAGGCAAAAACCAGACAGGAAGAATTACAAAAGAAAAGAGAAGGTAGCCAATTAGGTGTATTCAGTGGTGCTAAAGTTCCTGACAGATTTAGCGGGAAAACAAAACAAGAGATAATTCGTAATATGGAATTTGCAGCCGTTGCAAAAGAGCGTGAGGAGGCAGACCCATACTCTCGTGACCCAATGATGCCAGGAGTTGTCCCGCTTCAACCTTGGATAGAAATTGTTGAACCAAACTCAAGTGTTATACGTGGCATGATTGAAAAAGTCAACAAGATGACAGAGGACGATGCTCTGTCTTATATTAAAAATTACAATGACACATATAAAGAAACAGCACGAGCAGCTTCCATGCGCTGGTATGGCGGGAGTGGGTCTGGCGTAGGGTTAGGGGGGCGTGGAGGAATTGGCGAAATATTGCCACACGGTGCTACAGGTTTTTATGCGTTGAGTCCTGCTGCACAGGCTATTGCTAAAAAGGTAGGGTATGGCGGATTATCAGCAGAAAGTCTTGGTGAGGTATTGGAGGGAAAAGGTGTTGTCTCAATTAGCGCACCGACAGCAGGAAGGATAGAACCATCAACTGGCAACTTAAAGCAAGAAGATGCTGACGCTATTATTACTGGAATAAATTTGAAAGATAAAACACAATTAACTCCCGAAGAAATAAGAATTAAAACAATATACGACCAACACTTGTCTAGCCGTAAAAACGAATATAATCCAGAAGGATTTAGGATAGCGTTAGAGAGAGAGATTAATAGAGACCCTATAGGCTACTCCAAGTATGTCAGTTTTACAATGCCCCAAGAAACATCATTATTACCTAGTGGTTATACAGAGGTGATGGAAGGGAACAGAAATGCACTGGATGCATTTGGTGAGATATTGGATAAAAGTAATACAAAGGTAGCGTATGAAATAGGGAAAGCTGTCAAAGACCGAACTGATGCATTGACGATTAGTTGGAAGAAGGGAGACCCCTTACCAGCTAATACTGCTATATCAGAGGTAATTAAATCTGTAAATCCATACACAGGTGTTGGGACAGGGCAAGATGGTAACTATTCCAAATATAGTGGATACAAAATATTTAGAGAACCAGTTGGTGTCGCAGTTCCACAAGCATCCGCTATCAGTTATCTTATAACTCCGACTAAAGATAGATTGATGGTGTACCGCAAAGGTGACGAATTAGGGACATACTGGGTCTCTGGCAAGGGTATAGATAAACCATTAGCTCAATTTTTTAGAGAGAATCCAGAGTGGGGAATGTACTCATCCCTTGAGTCTAGGCTAGAGGGGTTATCAGCCCCTATAGCAACAGTGTTGGGCGCAGATAGTTCTGGTAAAGGCAAATTATCCTTGGCTGATTCCAAAATTATATTGGAAAATATTTTAGATAAGCCCGAAAAGGATATGGATGAAGCCGAGAAGTCTGTGTTGAAAATATACAAAGAGCATGTGTTTGAGGAGCAATTCAATGATGAAGGATTTAGGATTGCATTAGAGAGGGAACTGAATAGAGACCCTAGTAGATATAAGGATTTGGATAGGTCTGGATTTGTTTCACAACTTGATGCAGAGGGTAAGCCATTACACCCTGAGTTAGGAGTTATGGGTGATGAATTCGGAAAAGAATTGAAAGAAGAAAGGCTTGATGACCTAATACGTAAACCATTACAACGTATAGTATTGCCAGCGGATTTTGTTTTAACTCAAGATGATGTTGATAAATGGGTTAATAGTGCTGGAATAAGAGTTAAAGAGGGGTTGGCTACGGAACTAGATAAACAGGTAGTAGCCCTTGCAACGGTTTATAAGGGTAAGGATTTAATTAATAGGGTTGATTCGTTAGTACGTGAGAAATTTGGTGTAAGTAAGCCATTAGGTTGGCTTGAATCACCTGAGTCTAGGCTAGAGGGGTTATCAGCCCCTATAGCAACAGTGTTGGGCGCAGATAGTTCTGGTAAAGGCAAATTATCCTTGGCTGATTCCAAAATTATATTGGAAAATATTTTAGATAAGCCCGAAAAGGATATGGATGAAGCCGAGAAGTCTGTGTTGAAAATATACAAAGAGCATGTGTTTGAGGAGCAATTCAATGATGAAGGATTTAGGATTGCATTAGAGAGGGAACTGAATAGAGACCCTAGTAGATATAAGGATTTGGATAGGTCTGGATTTGTTTCACAACTTGATGCAGAGGGTAAGCCATTACACCCTGAGTTAGGAGTTATGGGTGATGAATTCGGAAAAGAATTGAAAGAAGAAAGGCTTGATGACCTAATACGTAAACCATTACAACGTATAGTATTGCCAGCGGATTTTGTTTTAACTCAAGATGATGTTGATAAATGGGTTAATAGTGCTGGAATAAGAGTTAAAGAGGGGTTGGCTACGGAACTAGATAAACAGGTAGTAGCCCTTGCAACGGTTTATAAGGGTAAGGATTTAATTAATAGGGTTGATTCGTTAGTACGTGAGAAATTTGGTGTAAGTAAGCCATTAGGTTGGCTTGAATCACCCAAGGTTAGTGCCGAAGGTGGTGGGAGTAGTGCTGTTTTAATGTATCAAACTGATAATCCGAACTTGGGATATATGGGATTACGTTGGACTGGTGCTGATGGTACTATTTATTGGATAAGTAGGAAACTAATCGGGGAACAACCTGATACAAATGAGATATTACCAGAGAAATTGTTTTATAGCACTGATAAGGGCAAGACTTGGATTGATGACCCTTGGTATAAGTCAGTAAATAAGGGTAATTGGGAGAAGGCTTATGCTGAGTATATCAAGACAGGGAATGTTAAGAATTTAGTAGAACCAATACCTTGTACATCTGATGAGTGTACAGCAAGGGCAGGTGAGTATCAGAAGGCCCTATTGGCACTAAGAAGTAGGGGTTGGCCTGAGATTACAGATACTCCGTTTAGTATAGAGCCAGTGGATATAGCTATCAGAAGTGGTAAACCTAGACTGGGTGGGTTATCAATAAGTAGCAATGCTACGAATCCACTAGATGCCTTGCCAGAGACAATTGATGAGAATGTAAAAACACATAAGGTTGCGTATGTACAACTAAGTGCAGATTGGTGTGCCCCTTGTCAGTTACAGAAAAGCAATGCCGAAGATGTTATTAGGAATTTGGGGAATAGTGGTAATCAATTTTATTATGGGTATATTGATGTCGAAACACCACAATATAAAGCATTTGCGGAAACACATCCTGAATATAGGATGCAAGGTACTGGTGTACCACAAACACTATTATGGGTAGATGGTAAGTTTGTACGTAATATAGCAGGAGGTCAGTTAGCTGCTCAACTACAGGGTGGTGCTGAGGATTATGGAGTCACAAAGACAGAGTATAAGGAAGTTCCAAATGAAGGTTCATCTATTCCACCACCACCTCCGCCACCTCCACCAAAGGTAAGCGAAATATTAACTATAGAACTACCTAAGCCGTTGGATGCTCCGAATATAGAAGTATTATATTCAAATAAAGACCTAACATCTTTTGGTTTGACTGTAGATGGAATAAATTATGTAGTTCATAAACAAGTGAGTGGTGAAGGGAAAGAAGGTTGGGGTATATGCAATGGGGCTGGATGTGATTCTCTTGTTGCCAGTACATTGGATGGGGCAATAGGTTTATTAAAAAAGGGAGATTATACTCCTCAACATTTTTATGATATTAATAAAAAGGCGTTTGGCAAGGATGTAGCAGACCAATCATCAGCAGTAAGGGCGATGGAAACAAAGGGGCAAGTCCTAGATTCTGATACATTTGAATTATATCATCTTAATCCCAATAGGGTGGTTATAAAGCGTACCGAACCACCTGTACCAGTACCTCCATCGGATAACGTTACACTACCTACTCCACCCACTCCCAAGAAAGAAGAACCACCAAAGGAATATCTTGCAAGGACTTTACCACCTAGTATAGGTGAAAGCAAAGGGGATAAGTGGGATATACTAGAAAAGGGCGATATCAAACCCGAACAAATATTACCCAAACAAGAAAATATAGATATAGACAAAATAATAGAAGGCGTAGAAGTTAGGGATATACGAGACGTTGCTACGTTACAGGGACTAAAGGAACAGTTAGCAAAAGAAACTATTGCAGGTGCAAAAATCTGGGATGTATTGAATGATAGTTCTATTGAATCTTTAGTTGGTATAGTTAAAAATGTAGCAGATATTGTTCCTCCTAATAATTCTGAATTGCGTGGTCAAATAAATGCAATTGCTGATAATTATAAAAATAATACTATAAGTGCAGAGCAATTAGTAACACAAACAATTGAAAAATTAAAAACAATTCCACCAGAAGCATTCGGGCCAGTAGTTCAGACTATAGAATATATAAGTAAAATAGATGAGTTGCTAAATGATAAGGATAAACCTTTAGAGAAAGTATATTTAGGTATAGATAACACATTTAGTAAAATAGGTAAATTAGTTACTGAGCAGAAGAATAAATATAGTGAAGCGGAACAGCATATGCTGGATGTAACAAATAGCAAATTAGCGTTTGAGGGAAAGAAGCCCGATGATGTAACTACTTATTTTGAAAAAGTAAGACAAAATTTAAGCGATACTGTAAAAGATAGAATACCCGATGCTAAATGGTTTTCTAAGAGATATGGGATTATTGATACTCCTCTAGGCGTACCTATAACATATCCCAAATTAACTCCTGATAATCCTTTGTGGTCGGAAATGTTAGATAGTGCAGTAAGAAGCGTTGTTCCAATGATGTCATTAACCCAAGACTTTGCCCCATTAGTTATGGGAGAAAGAATTATTAGACCGTATGATAATTCATGGAATTCATTGCCTGATGAAGAAAAACAAGTCCAACTTAATAGGTGGAAACAATCATTAGTAGATGCTGTAATGCTGGAAGGCTCAGTGTTGACAGCACCCATATATGGCACTGTAGGTGTGGTGGGAACTAAATTAATACCAGCAGCGATATTAAAAACACCTGTAGTTAATATAGTCCCAAAGATGGCTGTTATCTTATCGCAGATAACTATTGCTGGTACTCCACTTGCATATGAAGCAACTGGTTTAGTGCAACATTTATCCAAGAACAATATTGAGGATAAATGGTATGTGTTTAGAGCGTTGCCAGAAGAAAAGCAGAATAAATATGCGGAGCAGGCAGGATACGATAAGCCCTTTAATCAATTAGAAGTGGGTGAGCAGTCAAATGTGTTATTAAATTATACAATGTCAAAGCCTGAAGTAGTAGGTGGTATAAGTCAAACTATAGCTGAATTCAACGATAAATTACAAAACATTGTAAAATCTGCATCGGATAATTTACCCAAAGAAGATACAGGATGGATAAGGAAACCTGTAGTTATTGGCGAGGGTGTAATTGGTGGAGTTGTTGAGGGATTATCATATATACCGCAGATACCATTATTGGGTGCTGCAATAGTATCTGAAGTTACAGAGGGTGGAGACCCATCTGTTGTTGCCTTAGGTGCTGCTACAGGCATGGCAAGTTTCTTTACAACGGAAATACCTAAAGCATTTGAAGAAGACCCTGATAGGGCATTGGGTAGAGTAACTGGTTTATTCCTTTTATCACCAGGGACGGTTGCTAAAATGATAAAGGGTGGGTTTTTAGCAGCTAGAAGTGGTGCTACTGGTATACCTGGAATGCAAAGAGCTATTTCAATAGAGTTAAGTACGGAGAGATTGTATCCGCCTAAAGAGGGTGCTATTACAGGTAAACAATTACTTGATACTATTACAAAATTAAGCGATAAAATGCTTGAAGGCGACTCAATGGCTACAGAGAAGCTGGGGCCGTATTATGTAGTTATGAGAAATACGCCATATCAAGTTGAATTGGGTGGCAAACCATATAAACATTATTTCCATTATGCGTATGATATAGATAAATATTTTCCTAAAGATAAATCAGTATGGATAGGTAAAGAGCGTGGTTTGAATGAATATAAATCTAAAAATCCATCTTTATCTAGTGGGCTAGATGATGCTGTTATAAGCCATGACAAACTCTTTGCAGCACCACATGGTGCGCCAAAATTTGCAGAGCAGGGTGCTTTTGGTCAAGTAGGTAAAAAACCTGGGGCAGTAGAAGTTATTACTACAAAGAGTTGGGATAAACCTCAGAAATTATTAAGTAAGGGTGAAGTAGAGGCTGAGGGTGTAATGGATAATGTGGTATTAGATTATGTGGGTGAAACTACTGCATATAGCCCACAGCTAGGCGAGTATCCAGTTAGGAGATATGTAATAAGAGGAGAAGCAAATGGTAAAAATATTACATATAAAGAACCTGATATTAAAACGAGAGCAAAAATAGGTATAGACACATTTAAGGCATCAGTAGGTGATTTTGTTTTAGGATGGGAAGGGAGGATGTCTGCCCTGAAGGAAAGATTTGCCCAACATAGTCCTAAATTTAATGAAATAGAACAAAAAATACAAAATGTGAAAAATGAGAGACCAGAATTAATAAATCAGTATGGGACTTTTGAAAGAGTTCGGAAGAAGTACATTCACCCAGAATTGCCAGGAACTAAGGAAAATCCTGGGTACGTTAACCCAACCGTAACTGTGGTAGTGAAAAATAAAAGTGGAGATATATTGCTTGTCAAAGACCAAGTGGAAGATACTTGGTCTTTAGCTGGCGGTCAAATAGATACAATATATAGACCTGGGAAGAAGGGATTTAAGAAACTACCTGATGGACGAATGGGATTAACCCCAGAAGGGGCTGCATCTGGTCAGATTGAATCAGAGGTTGGGTTTGGATTACACAATTTTAAGAAACAAGGAATATACTTAGGCAAAAGGAATCGCCATGCAATGTCTGGGACATATGTATTTGAAGCTGAACCAATTGGTAGCGGTGTTATAGATAGATATAAGTATATTCCTTCTTGGAGTAAGGGCATACCTGAATTGAAAGATGCTGTATGGTGGAAAGAAGGGACAAAGATATCAGGAACAGTTAATCCTGCAACATATGATATTTTAAAGGGTGTAGGGGTAGATGTATCGAAATTAAAAGTAGACCCTTATATATCAGAATTACATAGTGCTAGAGATTTTGGATACGCAAAGCGTGTGAAAGATAAAAATTTCCTTACTCAAGAACAAATAAAAAACATGAAGGATAAGGAGATAAAGGCATTAGAACGTGTAAGGAATAAGGTATTAAGAGAAGAAAATGCCCCACCAGATTTTATTGACTTTTTATCTGCATCTGATGATTTAGGTAATCTTGCAGAAATCATAAAAGGTAGGAGAAAGGCACTTGAAGTAACAAGAAAGCAGGTAATAACTCCTGATGAAGCAGTTGAATTATTGAAGCATCCAGAATTATTAACAGAAACCAGCACTAAGTTATTAAAAAAACTTGCCGCTGAAAAGAAAACTAAAGCATTAACAAAAAAGCAACATAATCAGTTGGTAAATGATATAGAATCTAACTTTAAAAAAGAAAGGATATCATTGCAGAAGGAACTAGATACAGTAGAGAAAATTGCGTATACGGAATATAAATATAATCCACAGAAATATTTTAATAGTGTTTATCAAGCATTAAGGTTGGCAGGTTATACAGAGCCAGTGCTAGACTATGCATATATCCCGCCTTCAGGCGTTGGACAATATGACCCTCCTCCATATGATGGCGGTGACGATTATACACCCACGCCATATGATGGCGGTGACGATTATACACCACCGCCATATGATGGCGGTGACGATTATACACCACCGCCTCCACCACCTCCTCCACCTCCTCCACCTCCACCTCCGCCTCCACCTCCTCCGCCACCACCTCCGCCCCCTAAAAAACCACTGACAATTGTTACTAAAACAGGTCGTTCATGGGAAGATTTAACAGAACGAGAGAAACAGGCTTCTATAGTTTGGAAACAGGGTTGGGCACACTGGGCGTTGCCTTGGCCCTATCAAACAAAAGACTTGATATATAGCAAAGTCCCATTTGCTGGAACTAAGATACATCACGGCCCGAAGGCTGCGTACAAATCAGTAGCAAAAGTTGAAGGTGCTCAACTTCCAGACAGGATAGATATTGATTTGGGCATTATGGACTTAGCATTTGTGAGGGATAAGGACGGAAAGGATGTCAAGGTATATTACAAGGCAGACCCAAGACAAAGGACTACAGGGAAAGGCCCTTCAAATATGCCAGAAACAATAGTAAGGCATACACCACGCAGGTACAGCAAGACAACTACAACGCAGATAAGCACCATAAAGTGATTATCATGATTATAAATGGAGAAGAGATATGGATTATATGGCAATGCTCAAGCAGTATCCGATGATAGTAAATCATTACAAGTCAAAGATTGAGAACGTCCGTAAGGTAAAGCGCAGTCAGGGATTGCCCGATGAATTAACCAGAGAAGATTTAGAGCCAATCATGAACAATGCGCTATCAATGGTAAAGAGCAACATCCCTGCATCCATGAATAAACCTGAGAACATAGCTGAGTTGGCTCAGGAATTAAAGGATAGCGGTATAGCCAAGGAATTTGGATTGCGTGATAGTGAGATTGATACGATTACTGCAATTGCCACAGAGAAACTTGCCACAAAGCCAGCACCGTTGCCACAGAGGGCGTTGAATAATTTTAAGAAGCTGGTATCAACTAAGAATAATCCGCAGACTGGTGAAATACGATAAGAGGGGGAATGGTAAATGCCGATATGCGTGAGATGCAAACGTGATAAACCAAGGCATAAGGGCAGTACGCTGTGCCGTAATTGTTACAACAAGGCGAAGCGCACTACCCATATAAAGATAAAGCCACCAATTATATACAAATAACTTACCCTTCCCGTAGCTCTTTCTGGTACTCTATTTCCATCAGTATGGCATCCACTCCATATACAGACTGCCAGCCATCTGGTGATAAGTCTGGGGAGCGTTTGCGGTTATATTTGTAGTTCTCATATACCAACCTGTTGATAATACCAGTCAATTCTTCCTTGTTGATTTTATTCAAATCAAATTGTTCTGCCATGACTATACTCCTACTCCAAAATAATTTTCTAGCCAGTCCTGAAAATCATTACCTAGGGCAATAGCATCAAGTTTAAACTCTGGGTTTTCCACTGGTATATTGACTACCCTGATTGATTTACCATCTACCTTAATCTCTATTTTCATATTCGCTCTCCTGTTTTACTGCGTTTGATGCCTGTGTTAATAGTTTGAAATCTGCTGATGTCATGGTGCGTTTTCTTCGTGTCTTGTAGATTTTAAGGTCTTTGATTGGTATGATATACACACGTGTTCTTTTGTAGTCGTTCAATACCTGTATTTTATATTTTTGTATTACCTCGTCACATTTGATTACGAATGGGTATTTGTACATCAAGGTCATGCGCTTTTCGGGGTCGTTCTTATCTATGACTTTATAATCAATCCAGATTTTAATGTTGCCCTTCTTAGGTCTGCCCATATCATCCATTAATCGGAATCGGGCAATGCCGACAAACATTTCGGTGCGGTCTCCGTTCCAGATTGGTTCTCGTATTCGTACTTCGTTCATTTAAATATCTCCTATTCGTCATATATTAATTGACATACATATTAGAAATGCCACCAACCACAAAATCTGCCAATTACTGCTACACATACTCCGTAAGCTACGATAGATGCAATCAATGTTATAGCATTGATATTAATCCCATCAAAACTTATAATGGTTACATATAAAAACAAACTTCCCCCAATGAACGATGCTACACTTGTTTCAATATCACGTTTATCCTTTTCCATTTCATAATCTCCTAATTTATTTGGTACTATAAGTATACTACCTCAAAATACTCATACTATTCTCCTTTCAAACTTACGATTTATTCGTACAGTTCAGATATTTATAGGTTATTTTACTAATTCAAATTCATGCAACCAAACTGGTTGGTCTGGAACATATCCTTTTCGTGGGTGTATCTTCCTCCATGCGTTTATAAACTCATATGGATTCCGAAAACCTTCATGCCTATAACAGTTCTCGGCAACAAAATTTAGATGTACATGGCTGACCCACTTTAAGACATATGAGTTTCCATTGATGTCAAAAGTATCACCAATCACGCCGTAGCGTTTATTTCTACTGGTACAGGTTTTCCTCCCATCAATTATTGCTTGCTTCATATCATCACGGAATGGTATTTCTACTTTCATTTCCTTACCTCACTCAGATATTTATAAGCTGCTTCACAGAAGGCAGCGGGTATAGATTTACCCCAACCTTGGAAAGTTCCAACATTATTAGCAAATTGGAGAACACACTCAGCATTAGCCCTGTTCAAACTCATATGGTGTATTTCAATCATGCCTCTTTTTACCAGCACAGGTACAATCCATTTCTCGCAATCATCGAAGGAGTGTAGGAAGTCAGGTAAATCCTTTTCATCAAGTATCAGCGCATGAGCAGGATACCACCAGATACCTTTTGTATTGCTACGCTTAAATCCAACCGCTAAAGCTATCTGTTCATTTGTCATGGTTAGCCTCCTGTAATACTCTTAAATGATTCTTGTTTATCGTAGTCAAATAATCTTAATTGTCCTTTTTGTTCCTGTGTACGTAAATCAACTTCTGCTAATGGTTGTTTAGATTGATGTAAATAAAGTCGTTGAGACTTGATGTTTTTGTAAGCAAATCCGTCCCTTACCTGTTCATCAAAGTTGATAGCATCTTTTAACTCAGATTCGTTTAATGATCTCCACTCGTTATTATGATGAAACGGGCAACCAATACAGGATGATTTAACCACTTCAATATCAGGATGATTTTCCCTGAGATATTGTTCGCAATCCCATCTGTTTAAATTTAAATCCAGTAGCGGATATGCGTTAGTTTTATATTTATTATCTGTATGTGATTTTGTTCTTATTGATTCATCTTTACTAATTCCTAAACACAATTCAATAGCTTCGCCTGTATATCGTTGCTTTGGTTGAAGTCCTAACAATTTACGGAGTTCCTTATTGATCGGAATTATTTTATATTCTCTGGTACATTGTCTCTGTAACATTCCGCATTTATCGCCATTAACACAATGTAATGGCATAGACGCAAAACGTCTTTGCGACTTCTTAGCTTCCAGCATATCTTCTTTGATGTTGCTAGTTTTAACTGTGATAATAGGCGTTTTATATTTGGATTTTAAGGTATTTATTACGTCATATGTTGCTTGCCGTTCCCAGCCAGTATCAGCGAATACAGCAACGTCAAAAGGTTCAATTAAACCATCTTGTGCCATGAGATACAGCGTAGTTGACTGTATGCCAGCACCTAACGATAGGATACGTAGTTTATATGACATACTTCTTCACCCACTTAAAACATCATTTGTCCTAGACAATGTGGACTGATAAATAACGCTTCTTTATGTCTGTTATTGTTAGTAGCCTGACTACTATAACCACCATTAGCTGTCCACCTTCTCACTGTCCATCCTTCTTTCAAAAGCCATTCATGCTCTTGGTAAAACCGTTTTTTATCCAATGCCCAAATCTGAAATGGGTCTCTCTTACCCATAATTTGTCACCAACTTGACCATAGGGGCATTTGATTCTTGCTATTGAGGCAATATCCCCGTATCCATCATACTCACCAACTTCCCAAGTACCACCGCCTTTATCTGAGAAAATCAGGCCATTGATATCGGCAAATCGTTCAACCACCCTTCTTGTCATAGTCTTGCGACCATCCAGGATAGCCTTGACCATTTCAGTAGTGAATGGTATGGGTCGCTCTTTAACTGTGTTCATTTATACTTCTCCCGTAGCTCTTTGCCGCAGTCAGCGCAAACGAATTTTATCTTAGTTATAATTTCATGTGTCTCAATCCCGTTGAATGTATGACTTTTACCTTCTGTCACTTTGCAAACTTTACCCTGACAACAAAATTCAAAATCATCTGCAAAATGTTCTTTTTGAGTTGTTGCTTGTCTCATTTCACACGCTCCTGTAGCTCTTTCATACACTCAGGACAGAGATAACGGTGCGATTCAAACCATCCATGACCAATAGGATGCTCAGTACATGGAGAGAATAGCCAGGTAGTTAGAGCCTGCACACCTTCATTGAAAGCACTTGCCGCTACCTTGTGTTTTTCATCACTGTTATAAACGATTTCTATGCCTCTACTATCAAACATTGAAAATACGGCATGGGGATTCTCAATCATTCTATTCCCTCCTGCTTTTTCAGTTGTTGCCACCAAAGAGTAAAACAGTAAATCAGATGCTTGCATTTATCACAGTTACCATCATTAACTGTTTCACAGAGCCCTAACTTACTTTCAATCTTCTTTATCAACTCCTGCTTTGCTTGGACTATTCGGGCAGGGATAAAAGTCGCCCCTATTGTCGCTTTATCTACAATGTAAATTGATAATCCGTGTTTTGCTATATCTCGTAAATCTTCACCCAAATAATAATTTTCAGAAGACATACTGGTAGCCGAGACAATTTGATTATTATTATCAACACCTATAAGTATCTTCGCTCCCTGATACCCTTTTAGTCTCTCCTCTGCACTTAATAACTCACTCATTGATTAGCCTCCTGTAAAATAACTGCCAAACGATTCAATTTGCGTTGTTTAATATCATCAATTTCATTTTCAGATAACCGTAAGCAATGTTTAACTTGTGATAAGTTTATCTCAACGTCTGCTATTTCCTCCATCAAATCAGCTTTTGTAGAACCGTTAACCTTGCGGGAGAACTTCAACACTGCCTTGATAAGCTCTGCGGATTCCTCTGCCAACATCGCCATCTGTGATTGCGCTCCCCATGTTGACCACGATGCCTCATATAAATCTGTGATTTCAGACCCTCTCATTCCTTCACCTTCATATTTACTACTTGTCTACTTATGCCAATGGTAAACATACCAATATCAATTACTCTGATTGAATAGCAATCATATTGTGGGTCAAATCCAATTCTCCACCGATACAAGCTATACCAATCCCTGCGGAATATCCATTGAATAGGACGGCAAGCAAATACAAATCTATATTTATAGTTTGGTTTTAACATTTATTTACTTTCCTCCTAACTGTTCTTGGAGATATTGAGAAAAGTCTATAATTTTTATCCAGTCACCTTCCATTTCTGAGTAGTTGAGATATCTAACACCCAATGTCCAAGTAGTAGGTATCCAAGTGTTAAAATATTTATGTGCTACTTCTTGGCAACCCGCATTGTTATCACATGGAATACATATAAGTTCCACATTTTTATCTTCATAAATTCCATTGAAATACCATAGACTATCGTAATCTGTAGGCTTTTTCAGCCTCTCAATCTCTACAGCTTTTGAGAGTATGGATTGCTGACCGTTATAATATGTGAGTGCATCACATTCAGCATTTAATAAACATGGGACATCACGACCCTTGATTTTTTCTTCACACTCGTCACATGGATTCTCTTTTAACTTTTCATCATCAAATATTCGTATCATGGTTTCACCTCTGTAGGGGTTCAGTTGGCATTACAAAGTCCCACTCATTATCCGTAGCTTCATCAATAGGCTTATGATATTTATTCCACAGCTTCTTAGCAGGGATTTTATATTCAGGTTTTAATAGGCAAATAGGTGTAGTAACAACTTTGTCATCTTCGTCCCTCATTATGTATTGAGTATGACATTGTTCACATCTGCATTGAGCATGGATTAGTCCCCATTGCAATACGGTGTGTTCTCCACAAGTTTCACATACCCAAGCAGGGTTAAGTGTCCAATCCATATAACCTTCCCAATAGTTCATTTACTCACTCTCCTATAATTTATGTTACTCTTATATCCCCAAGCATGTAGTATGGTTGTTGTTCCCTGACCTTTTCAATACTAAGTATATCCTGTGTTGTAAATCCTACCACTCCAGAATTGCCACTGACCATAAGACGTTTGTATTCTTCCAGCGCATCATCTTGATTAGGTGCTTCTATTACAAAGCCAGTGGGATGACCTTTAACTGTGAAATGATAGTCCATATTATTCTCCTCTTATTTCCTTTAAAAAGTTGAAATCCAGATTAGTTTTTTCTGTCCTGCGAAAGTATCCGATTTACCATATGGCGTATCGCCTAAGTCATATAAATCACTTAGTATGTAATTGAAATCGGCTAGTGTCTCAGCTTCATTCTCAAAGCGGTATGCTATTTCATCTTTTTCGTCCTCATATTCCTTTGGCAATTTAATCTTATCCAAGCGTTTAGCTACATTCTTGGCAACTTCCTCAATTGGCATTGTTCCCTTACCATTAGCCTCTGATGCTTCCCATAAGTCTCTCAAATTTAATGTGTTCATCCAATTAGCCATCTTATTTACCCCTTTATTTTTCCTCAGCCTTATTGAGTGCCTTTTGTATTACCATACGGATGACCTGTCCTGCTATATCATCAGGATGTACTTCAAATACATGGGTATCAAGCGTTTGGAGTGCCAGTTTTAGTGCTTCGTACATAGGTTTTATAGCCTCTGCTACAGCTAATGGATTATTATAATTTACTGATTGACAGGCATTGACAGCAGAGCAGATTAGGTTAGCGTCTTTTTCGTTTTGGTGAAACATTGCTACAGTTCTATGGTTAGTAGGGTTATTTATATTTATTGCCACTACTCCACTGTCTTTTTCACTGAATTTTGTGACTATCCATTTCTCTTTTGTGTAGTCCATCCTGTTATTCTCCTATCAATCCATCTGCATGGGTTTGGTTCAGTTCCAAAAGCCTATCCAGTTTAGTATTGGCGAAATTGAATCCTTTAGCCAGTACCATACAGGTTGACGTGGAAACTAACAAAATCAAGTGTATGATAATGTGTAGGATTAACTTTAATCTATCCATCTATTATCTCCTCTAATTTCTTGTGCATTTTATACATATCATGTTCGGGCAATTTGTAATGCCTAATCATTTCTGCCAGTGTCTTGGGGTTACGAAATACCAGATTGGTAATATAGTATGAGTATATATCATCTGTTCCTTTGCCTTTGAGTATTCTTACAATATGCTCTGCCACATACTCAATGAGTGGTTTTACTGGTTTAGCTGTTACCATTTATATCCTCTCCTTATATAACCTATTATACTCTTATTATTGTAATTGTCAATAGGTATTTAGACACATATCAGGATAGGCAATTTGTGATTGTATACGTCTTGAAATGATACGTTGTGCTGTAAGAGTTTAACTTGTTTGAAAACCAACCGTTCATTATCATAATGCAACCTGTGTATCATCTTCCTAGTGCCAGCCCTGTACTCAACCTGTCCATTAGCCTTGATTACTTTATAGATGTTCATGATTAAATCTCCTTTATCCTATTTAATCTTTTACACAGCTACCATCATCGTTGTGGGTAGCCCATGATTGACCACATCTAGGACACGTATATTCTAGGACGTGGCAACCGTTTCGTGTATCACAGTCAAAGCAATCGTAGTCACATTCCATTTTCTTATCTCCTATATCATGATAGTATCATCTGAATATATGGTTGATTGTCCTGTATCCACTGCATTGCTGATTTGATAGTTTTACCACGTAAGTCTATTCCTCACTATTATTTTTACTTGCCAGTTTATTAGCCAATACTCTCAATCCCGAACGGTCACGACTGTCTACTGTCTTATACCAGTTATTGATAGAGTCTATTAAGCCCTGTAGGTCGTGCTGATTAATCCCATCATTGACCAATGCATATTTAACAAAATATGATAGTCCATCTTCAGCAGAGCATATTCCCTGTATCCATTCAAAGTTGCTGTTAGTGTCTGTTTTATTCAGCAAACCACCAAATATCCCTGCTACATCCTTGAACATCTGGATTGCCTCATCGTTGGAGCGTAATGACAGGTATGTAGCAATGCCTATTGGAGTATTAGTAGGAGTTATACAGAATATTGACCGTCCTTTGTCAATAACATTTATTTTGTAGGCATTGGGCATACTGGTTGCTGCCTCAATTTCCACTTTTGATTGTTGCGTTCTCTCCAATACCACACGTATGTCATCCAAATCCCATTTTGCTGATATGTATAATTTAGTATCTACTCCCATTTCAATAATCTCCCGTTTATTTTATTTTGCAATTAATTCAGTATTGCCAATGTATCACTTAAATACTCAATTAATCCAAAACCACAGCAAACGTATTCATGCTGTCCATGAAAATTTAGCTTGATATATTCAAATTTGCCATTGTATAGTTGATAATACGCTGTAAAATCATAGTTGTGGCAATAACTTCCGTTTTCATCCATAGCTTCGTAGGTATTTGAACACACAAAACGTTTGCCAATTTTCTTTATTTTCCAGTCTCCATTGATGCCACTGCCATGTGGTAATAATTCTGCTAATTGTTTACATTGTAATAATCCATTATGCGATGTACTTTCAAACGATGCATAAGGCCAATTATTTTCACGTTCATATAAATACTTAGTCATTATTATAATCTCCTATTATTTTACTTGTTTTACCTTTACCAATTGATTCCAGTCGCAACAATATTTCCCGTAAAAATTCATGCCTTGATATTTAAACCAAACGTATTGAATATGATTGTTATATCCCATGTTATGACGGTATTCTTTACTAAATACTGCTGGAATCTGCCTCTTGTACTTGTCATATTTTGTACGTTCATTTTAAAATCTCCTATTTACTTCTATTTACTCTCATATTTTAGAGTATAACACATTATATACATACATTTAATCATTTGTCAATAGGTATTGAACAAATATTTTAAAATATCATGAAAATGTTTGATTATGTCAAATAGTCTAAACATTATATATATGCAAAATTTAGTCAATAGGTAAAATATGGCGTTATCGACGTGTACCACTGGATTATCGACGTGTACCACTGGATTATCGACGTGTACCACTGGATTATCGACGTGTACCACTGGATTATCGACGTGTACCACTGGATTATCGAC
>Ga0265297_10002847_pt1 | contig 33386 bp, 29 predicted proteins | sample Munlanlwell13791_FD_192502 | JGI IMG/M metagenome (GOLD analysis project Ga0265297, IMG submission 192502) | Leachate microbial communities from a municipal landfill in Southern Ontario, Canada - Leachate well 137-91 | ecosystem: Engineered > Solid waste > Landfill > Unclassified | place...
AAAAGAAGAAGGTTAAAGGATCTAAATGCTCGCAAATGTAAATGCAACCAGGATGGAGCTTCTCCGGCTAAAAAAGAGATTGAATCTTGCCCTGAGGGGGCACAAACTGCTTAAAGATAAAAGAGATGAACTGATGAGGCAGTTGCTGGCGGTAATTGATGAAGTCAAAGTATTGAGACTCTCAATAGAAATGAAGTTCCAATCCATACTGGAAAAATTCGTGCTTGCAAAGGCCGGAATGGGCCCCTACACTACGGAACAGTCATTACTGCTGACTGCAAAGAAGATTTCAGTATCAGGCAGCAGGAGAAACATAATAAGTGTCAATGTACCTGTATATACGAGGGAAGTAAGCGGCAGCATACTTCCTTATGGTTACATGAATACGTCCGGTGAAATGGATATAGCTCTTACTGATTTTGATAAATTCCTGGATGATCTTTTAAACCTTGCAGAAAAGGAAAAATCGGTACAGCTTATGGCTGTGGAGATGGAAGAAACCAGAAGAAGGGTAAATGCCCTTGAGTATAAATTAATACCCAGTATAAGCGAGACCATAAAATTCATAACAATGAAATTAGAAGAGAATGAGCGTTCAAATATCGTAAGGCTGATGAAAGTTAAAGATATTGTAAGAAGCCACTGATCTTTATCCTTTTTTATCTATCCCTTTGTATAAACAGGAAAATCCTCTGCGAGACTTTTTACTTCTTTAGCGATTTCTTTAAGTTTTGTATTGTTTTCCCTGTTTGCAAGAGCAGATGAAATAAGTTCCCCGATTTTGTACATTTCTTCGATACCCATTCCCTGTGTGGTAACTGCAGGAGTACCGATTCTTATGCCGCTGGTTATTGTGGGAGCCAGTTTATCGAAGGGAATCACATTTTTATTTATTATTATCCCGACTGAAGTCAGAACCCCAAGAGCTTCATGACCCGTAAGTCCCTTGCTGGTCAGATCCACCACAAAAAGATGATTATCGGTTCCGCCTGATACTATTCTAAAGCCTTCATTTTTCATATACTCACACAGGGCCTTTGAATTCTCGATGATACGTCTGCTGTAATCTTTAAAGGAGTCCTTTAAAGCTTCTCTGAAAGCTACAGCCTTGGCAGCAATGATATGCATCATGGGCCCCCCCTGAACACCGGGGAAAACTGATCTGTCTATTAACGCAGCATACTTTTTATCGGCAATGATCAGTCCGCCTCTTGGACCTCTTAATGTCTTGTGGGTGGTGGCAGTGGTAAAATCGGCCACACTTACTGAACTGGGGTGAAAACCTGACACCATAAGTCCCGCGATATGGGCAGTATCAGCCATCAGGTAAGAGCCCACTTCATCGGCAATTTCACGGAACTTTTTAAAATCGATTATTCTCGAATAGGAACTCGCTCCGCATATTATTAATTTGGGCATGATAGCTTTTGCAAGATCTCTTACATTTTCATAATCTATCATTTCCGTTTCCGGGTCCACACAATATTTATGTATCTCGTAATATCTGCCGCTTAAATTTTGTTTATGTCCGTGAGAAAGGTGGCCGCCGTCTCTTAAATTCATACTCAGGATTTTATCCCCGCAGTTTAAAATACCTAAAAATACCGCAAGATTGGCGCTTACCCCGCTATGAGGTTGAACATTGCAGTAATCGGAACCAAATAATTTATTGGCCCTTTCTATGGCTAACCTCTCAGCCTCGTCGACATTCTCGCACCCTGCGTAATATCTGCAGCCGGGGTAGCCCTCGGCATATTTATTAGTAAGTACGGATCCCATTGTCCTTATGACTTCCTGCGAAGTAAAATTTTCGGAAGCTATAAGAATAATCTGACTCTTTTGTCTTTCCAATTCTTTTTCTATTATCTTTTTTATCCCGGTATCTATTTCTGAACTCAGGGTATGATTTTCGTGTTTTTTAAGATTGGTCATTACAGGTTTGATTCCTTTCTTCTATCTCTATTATTTTATTGACCCTTCGGATATGGCGCTCTTCATAACTCAAAGGTGTATTTATAAAAGCTTTTGTTATTTCGATACATTCCCCAAGCGATAAAAATCTTTCTCCCAGGCATAATATATTTGCACTGTTATGGTTGCGGGCAAGTTTTGCAGTTTCTTCATTCCAGCAGACAGCGGATCTTATGCCTTTTATTTTATTGGCTACAATATCCATTCCAATCCCTGACCCGCATATAAGAATTCCAATATCGGCCTGTCCGCAGGCAACGATTTTTGCACCTTTTTCCGCAAAATCGGGGTAATCTACGCTTTTACAACTGTCGGTGCCGATATCCTGTACTATGTGCCCCATTGAACCAATCAACTCGATAAGTGCAGCCTTATAATTATAACCTGCATGATCCGAACCTATTACTATTTTCATATAATAACTTCTTTCTTTGTAGTTTTGAGAATGCATCTGCCATAATACCATAATTTGCAATCCCCGAATCCTTAAATATTATATTCCAATTAAACGGATATTCAAAAAATATTCAAGGGTTTTTATTTCAAAAAACTATTTTCACCACACCCTCCCTTACCAGAAAGGGAGTTTCACCGGTCACATCGACGATGGTTGATTCAACTCCGGCAAGAGAAGAAGTATTTTCAACTATCAGGTCCGCCTGTTTCCTGATTTCCGCGGGTATGTCCTCTATTTTTTTAGGATATGTCTTTATTCCGGAAATAGTTGCGCTTGTAGATGTAATCGGGCCGCATATGTTTATTATTTCCCTTAAAAATCCTGTGTCCGCGAGCCTGATTGCAATATTCGGACTGCCGCCTGTGATAAAACTTTCAAGAGATTTGTTTTTTTTGAAAATCAGAGTAAGGGATTTTAGATCTTTTAAATCCCAGAATTTTTTTATTATTTCCCCTGCGGCAGGATTAATATCCGAAACCAGTTTTTTTAAACCTTCCGGTCTTGAAATGAGTATTATGAAAGGCTGATTTTTATTTCTTTTTTTTATTTTATGTATTTTATCGATTGAATCTCTATTATTGTATTTGCAGCTTAATCCATAGACAGTGCCGGTAGGCAGGATCACTATTTTTCCTTCCAATAAAAGTTTTGCAATTTTTCCGGCAAAACTTTTATTTATTTTATCCGATGTGTTAATTTTTAAAGTGTTCATAAAGAAGTAAAGCCATCCTCTTTTTAAGTATATAATATTTTTTATATAAAAAAAATTACGGATTTCGCTAAAAGGACCATTCATAAAATACTTGGCATTTTACGTGATAAGCTTTAGTATATTTAGAGAACCAGCTCAAGCAGGATAATGAGTGCAATTAAATTATTAAAGTAAAAAGATATATTAAAAATGGTGATTACCCGGCCAACATGGGATGAATATTTTGTATCGATAACAAAGCAGGTAGCGACAAGATCGACATGTCTCAGAAGGAAAGTCGGCGCCATAATCGTCAAGGATAAAAGAATTCTCACTACGGGCTATAATGGCGCCCCGATGAGAGTAAAAAATTGTATTGAAATCGGGATGTGCCTCCGGGAAGAGATGGGGGTACCCTCTGGCGAGAGACACGAGATTTGCCGCGGCCTGCATGCCGAGCAAAATGCGATCCTTCAATCAGCTTATCACGGAGTACAGATAAGAGATTCGGTCATTTACTCAACGAATCAACCCTGTGCTCTTTGTGCCAAAATGATAATAAACTCCGGAATTAAAAAGATATATTATTTCGAAGATTACCCCGATCCTCTTGCAATAGAACTGCTTGTTGAAGCGGGAGTCGAACTGATAAGGCTGGATTTTTAACAAAACGGCTCTTATTTTTTAATTCATTTTTATTTGTTATAATAGCGTTTACTTTTTATCAAGGGGATTTTTTTTGTTTTTATGGAAAAATTCATTATAAATGGCGGGAAAATTCTATCCGGTAAAGTAAAAATAAGCGGTGCGAAGAATTCTGCATTGAAATTGATGGCGGCATCGATTCTTGCCGATGGTAAGACCACTTTAAGAAATGTACCGGGAATAGAAGATGTAAACACTATGGTGGATGTACTTAGAACCCTTGGGACCAGCGTAAATGTGGATACGAAAAATAAGGTAATCGAAATAGACCCAAAGGGCATTGATTGCTATGAAGCGCCTTATGAACTTGTAAGAAAAATGCGGGCTTCCATACTGGTTGCGGGGCCGCTTCTAAGCAAGTTTGGAGAGGTCAAGGTTGCTGTCCCGGGAGGGTGCAATATTGGTTCGAGACAAATAGATCTTCATCTGAAAGGCTTTGAAGAAATGGGCGCGAAATATTTTGTGGAACATGGATATATTAATTGCCGTATTGATAGGGATAAATCCGGCACGAGGCTTTCCGGAAATATGATAAATCTGGATTTTCCATCCAGAGGAGCCACTGAAAATATAATAATGGCAGCATGTCTCGCAAGCGGTGAAACAATTATCAATAATGCGGCAAGGGAGCCGGAGATATCCGATCTCGCCTCCTTTTTGAATTCAATGGGCGCGGAAATACAGGGATCCGGCACTGATCACATTGTAATAAATGGTGTCGCAAATCTTAATGGAACAGATTATGAAGTAATGCCGGACAGCATCGAAGCAGGCACTTTTATGGCTGTGGCAGGTTTATGCGGCGATAAAATAGAAATCGAAAATGCAAGATGGAAAAATCTTGAAGTATTTTATCTTAAATTAAAGGAAATTGGTGTAAATATTTCTATTATCGATGAAAATAATATAAGAATAGATAAATCTCAAAAAGCATACAAACCTGTCAACATCAGCACTCTTCCGTTTCCCGGTTTCCCTACGGATTTGCAGCCAATAATCACGGTATTGCTTACTACTACGCCCGGGATTTCTATAGTGACCGAGAATGTATTCGAAAACAGATTTATGTATGTAGATGAATTGAATAGAATGGGAGCAAATATAAAGATCGACGGTCACCGTGCCGTAATAAAAGGAGTCGGGAAATTATCGGGAGCACCTGTAAGATCATTCGATCTTCGTGCCGGGGCAGCAATGGTTCTGGCAGGACTGGCTGCAGAAGGATCTACGGAGGTAAGCGATATAAATCACATAAGAAGAGGTTATGAAGATTTTGAAGAGAAATTATGCAGTATCGGTGCAAATATAAGAAAAATAAATTAGATAAAAAACAAAAAGTTTATTTTAGGAGTTTACCACTTGAAATTTTTTAGAATTAAGAGGAATAAAAACAGAGTAGAGAAAAAGAATAAAAAAAGTGCAGACAGTACAAAACGAAGAGGGTTTAAGAAATTACCCCTGTATGCAAGGATAATCATAATTATCGTCTCTTCCATTATTTTTATCGGAGCCGTAGGAACAGCCGGGTTCTTTATTTACATCAATTCAATGAACAAGGCTATTAATTCGCTTAACACTACTGAAATTGAGAATATACTTGCTCCTATAGAATCCCCGGAGGAACCTGTTACCATCCTTGTATTGGGGCGGGATACCAGAGATGCTGAAAATGATGCCGGCAGGGCCGATATCATAATGCTATTTTATTTGGATCCTGAGGAAAATACGGGCAGTCTTCTTTCGATTCCCAGAGATACTCTTGTAGAAATACCCGGCCATGGCGAAGATAAAATAAACGCTGCTTATGCATATGGCGGAGAAGAGCTTATGATAAGGACGATTAATTCTTTTCTGGGAGCGGAAATAAACCATTATATAACTCTTGACTTTGAGGGATTTGTAGAGCTGATCGATGCCCTGGGAGGAGTAGACATAACTATCGAGAGACCCATAGTGGATCCCAAAAGCGGTGCCAATTTTGCATCAGGCGACCACCATCTTACCGGGGAACAGGCTCTGTCATACACAAGGAGCAGATCTACGGAACTCGGGGATATAGGAAGGATTCAGAGGCAGCAGCAGCTATTCAAGGAACTGCTGAAACAAAAATTAAATATAAAATACCTTTCAAACGTTCCTTACTATTTTAATATTCTGGTGGAAACTACAAAAACGGACCTTGACGTTTTAACCATTCTCAGGTATTCAAAAGCTATCCTTTCTTTTAGTTCGGAAAATTTCGGAACGGCAATCATCCCTTCACGTTCGGACTGGATAAAGGATGGGACCATAAGTGTCCAGATTCCGGATGTTCAGGAAGCAAAAGCCATGTGGCAGAGAATCATAAACGGGGAACCTGCCAGTATCTATAATGCGGAATATTCGGAGGTGGATGAAATATCGTCTTCAATGACCATAAATACCCGGTATAAATATAAAATCAGAGTAAAAAACACAGGAGCTCTAAGCTGGAACAAGAACGGCGACAATCCTATTTATCTGGGCTATCACTGGATAGATTTCAACAACAAAGAAACTGTGGTCTTTGACGGCAGGAGAAGTATTATATCGGAGGATGGGGTCAATGTCGGTGATGAGGTAGTATTCGATCTGATAGTGTTATCTCCTTCAGAGCCCGGTGAATATATTTTGCAAATAGATCTTGTACAGGAAGGTGTGACCTGGTTTTCTTTCCAGGGAGTTCCGTCTCTGGAAAAGTTCATATCCATAGATCTCTCTTATTCTGCTCAATATAATGATATCGGTGAGACTCCGAATTATCTCGATACCGGAGAAGAATTTGATGCTGTAATTAAAGTAAAAAATAATGGATTTTTAAACTGGGGCTTCTCCGGCAAGGAAAGAGTGGCTCTTGGCACACACTGGGTCGACAGAGATACGGGAGAGATAGTTATCTGGGATGGTAATAGAGGATTACTTACTTATGATATTTCTTATGGTGAGGAGGCAGAAGTAGAAATAAAGATCGAAGCGCCGGATAAAGCAGGCAGATATATACTTCAGTATGATATGGTACATGAAAGAGTCACATGGTTCTCGGATAAAGGTGTAATCCCTCTGGAAGTGAATATAGATGTCGGCAGGGATCTGTATAAAGCAGCAGCTAAAAATACGACAGTAAAAATATATAATGGCAATGGCATCAGCGGGGCGGCAGTTGAAATCAAGAATTATCTAAAAAGTAATGGCTTTAAAGTCTTTTCGATATCCAATGCAGAAACATTTGATTTTGAGAAAACTGTAATTTTATATAATTCCGGCAGCCGGGGAAAAGCCGAGCAGCTGGCATTGATTTTTGATAATTTAGAGATTTATGCATATAATAAAACCTGGGACTTTTATGAGACTACAGCAGATCTGGTATTGATAGTAGGGGAAGATTACGAAGATATTATGCAGTAGTTTTTATTTAATTAAATTTTATTTTAAAATCAATCAATGCGAAGCAGAACTGCATTCAAAATAACAGGGCAGCTTATATTTGATGCTTTAATAATCTTTACATCATTTGTGATCTCCTTTTTTTTAAGGGGTCAGATAGGCGACAACCAGGGTTTTTTTTCCCAGCTTTCTGATTTTATGGGCTGGTATATTTTGATTGTGATCCTTGTCAAGATTCCCATGCTCTGGTTTTTTGGAGCATATAGAAGAGTCTGGAAATACGCTTCATTAAAAGATATGATAGCCATACTCGAATCTGTCACCCTCGGTTCGGTAATCCTTGCGGTCATTTTTTATATCTTAAGTTTTCCTATATCGATTTTTAATATAGATTTTAACTTCCCCTTTTTCCCAAGAAGCATATTTATCATTGATTACCTGCTGACCCTTACACTTATAATATTATCAAGATTTTCGGAGAGATTTTTTAATGAATTAAAATTCGGAAGTACTGCTATGAGGAAAAAGCGTGTACTGATTATCGGTGCCGGCGATGCCGGGGAAATGATTGTCAGGGAAATGATCAGACAAAAGAACAGCGAATATATGCCCGTCGGATTTCTGGATGATGATTATTCAAAAATAAAAAATAAAATACACGGGATCAGTGTCCTGGGACCGATATCCAAGATGGAAAGTATAATCAAGGATCATTCCGTTGACGAAGTAATAATAGCCATGCCTTCCGCTTCCGGTAGCGTAAGAAAAGAAGTTGCAGTCAAGGCCAGAGAATACGGTGTAAATTGCAAGACCTTGCCCAGCTTATACGAAGTCATTGACGGGAAAGTCTATCTCTATCAGGTAAGGGACATACAGATCGAAGATATCCTGGGAAGAGAGGCAATAAAGATAAAAATCCCGGAGGTAGTATCCGAGATAAAGGACAAGGTCATTATGGTGACCGGAGCAGGAGGATCGATAGGATCCGAAATATGCAGACAGATTATAAGGTTCAAACCTGAAAAGATAATACTGGTGGATCATTCGGAAAATAATTTATTTTTGATATTGGAAGAACTTGACAATAAGTTCGCCTTTGTTTCTACGGTTCCTACAGTCATTGATATAAGAAACAAGCAAGCCCTCAGGAGTGTCTTTAAGAAATATAAACCCGATATATTATTTCACGCAGCCGCATATAAGCATGTGCCGTTGATGCAGTTGAATCCAAAGGCAGCCATTCAAAATAATTATCTCGGAACCAAAATACTTGCAAAACTTTCCATAGAGTTTGGCGTGAAGAGATTTGTATTACTCTCCACGGATAAGGCCGTAAAACCCCAGAATGTGATGGGGATCTCAAAACTGCTTTCCGAACAATATTTACAGACTTTGACCGACGTAAAAGGCACCAGATTTATGATCGTAAGGTTTGGCAATGTCCTTGGCAGTATGGGGAGCGTGGTTCCTCTCTTTAAAGCACAAATACAATCCGGCGGTCCCGTTAGAGTAACCCATCCCAATATGAAGAGATATTTTATGACAATACCGGAAGCATCGCAGCTGGTTATCCAGGCCTGCATAATGGGAAAGGGTGGAGAAATATATGTACTTGATATGGGGGAACCAATAAACATACTGGACCTTGCCAAAAATATGATAAGGATTTACGGAATGGAACCGGGTAAAGATATCGAAATAAAATATACCGGTCCGAGGGATGGCGAAAAAATGGATGAAGAACTTACCGGTGAAAATGAGGAACTTATTTCAACGGAATTCAAACAAATATTTGAAGCAAAATATAATAGCAGTATCAATAATTTAAAAAAGGACGAAATAACAAATATACTTTTCAATATCGAAAAAGAGATACAGATCGATGATTACAGGGGATTATTCAAGGATCTAAAAAAAATAGTCCCTCATTTTGATGAAAATAAGATGTGGTCCAGATTATATGAATAGTAACAGAATGGGCAATTGCAGATTATGTTTTATAAAATCACAAAGAGAATTTTTGATATAATACTGTCAATAATTTTTATGATTTTCTTCATTCCTTTCTGGGTCATAATTCCTTTAATCATTAAAATCGACTCTCCCGGGAGAATCATATACAGACAGAAAAGGATCGGCCTGGACAGCAGCTATTTTACTATCTATAAATTCAGGACCATGAAAGAAGGTACTCCTGATATCCCTACGGACAGATTGAAAAACCAGGAAAGTCTGAATACCAGAATCGGGACAATACTCAGGAGATTAAGCATAGATGAAATTCCCCAGCTTATAAATATACTAAAGGGTGATATGAGTTTTGTGGGGCCAAGACCTGCGCTTCACAATCAAGAGCTTTTGATAAGGCTGCGCAAAGAGAAAGGGGTTGACAGGGTCAGGCCGGGAGTAAGCGGACTCGCGCAGATCAGCGGGAGAGATGCACTCTCGATTCCGGATAAAGTTATGTTTGACCAGCTTTATATCAAAGATGCTTCAACATGGCTGGATATCAAAATATTCCTGGTTACGGTAAAGGCCGCACTTACCGGCAAAGGCGGAAACTGATGTCATTTTTTAAGTAAGCCTGAAGTAAGCTTTATTGCAAATATGCGCTCCGGCCATTAATTTTTAACCTCAAGTTCTTTTATCAGTCTTTCTATGCCGTCCTCAAAGCTTACCGGGGAAAAATCAAAGTCAGCTGCTGCTTCATGATATGAGTAAACTTTATCGATTCCCATTCTTTCTATTTGTCCGGGAGTGAGAGAAGGATTTCCGGAAATTTTGGCATATATGGATATTAAGAATTTACTAAATTGTAACGGAAGCTTTATGATCTTAAAATTCTTTTTTAGTTTGTTTCTGACAATATCCAGCATATCTCTATATTTTAAAGAATCTTTACCGGCAATATTATAGATTTTGCCGTAGGTATTTTTATTATCAATGGTCCGGATAATGGAATCCGCCACATCTTCTATATATATCGGCTGGATAAGATTATTTCCGTTTCCGAAAGTTACAAAAAATCCTCTCTTTTTTATGAACCTGATCATTTTTGAAAAATTATTATCATCCTTTGATCCGTAAATCATCGTGGGCCTCAGGATAGTATAATCAAGTTCCGAGTTGGCTATCAGTTTTTCTGAATCTATTTTCTGGTTCTTTACCATGCTGTCCTGCGGAATCAAGACGGTTGTGGAACTAATAAAAACAGCCCTTTTAATTTCTGCACGCCTGGCGGCGCTTAGAAAATTTTCGAGAAGACCGGTATGTTCCAGATCAACCATATAAATTACACTATTTGCTTTTTTTAAGGCAGAAATTATTGAATCGGAACTCCGGAGTGTTCCGGAACTGAATAAAATCTTTTTTCCTGCCGATTTTGCTGTGTCCAAAAGACCGGACTTATCACTGTAGGTTCTTATCAGGCAGCTCGCCTCATAACCAGTTTCCAGTAACTTCTTTAGTACCGATGGTCCCAAAAAACTTGTTGCACCGATTAACAGAACCATTTTTTGATAATATCCTTTGTTTAAGTAAAAATTAATTATATTAATATTAATATGTAAGAATCATTATATCAATAATTTACTCTGGCTATATTTGATACGAGGATTAAATTATAGAAAATTTATGATATTATCTTATAGATTTTTAAACTAAAGACTCACGGGAAATATGACCGGAGAGGGAGCCTGAATATGCACTGGATTATTTATATAAGTTTACCGGTTGCAGCAGTACTTATATTATTATATTTATATGCATTCAGATATGAACCAACCCATTTCGGTCTATCAAATGTGAATATATTTATAAAGGGGAAGCCGTCGCCTGCCGCCGGTGAGGATAAATCGGGTAAAACGGGGAAACTTCTGCTTACCATTTTACATTTATCCGATTTTCACCTCAGAAAGAATTTCAAGGGAAAAAAATTATTCAAATTTGTTCAGAGTCTTGCCGGAATGAATGTGGATCTTATTTTTATTACCGGGGATCTGATAGGAAACAGCGTCAGCACGGAGTACATGATTGAAATGCTCGGTCCTCTTAAAGCGAAATTGGGAAAGTATGCCATTTTTGGGGTTCATGATCATTACGATAAAGCCCTGATGGAGTTTGTGAGAAACATGTTTAAAAGGAAAAAGAGCTACAGGAAAGAAAATGATATTGCCGACATGGTAAAACAGCTAAAGAGTATTGGCATCGAAGTTTTAATAAATGAAAGCAGAAAGATTGAATTTAACACTGATGGTATAAACAGTATCGAGATTATTGGTCTCGATGACCCGATAGTGAAGAAAATCGATATTGGAAAAGCTTTCAGTCATATCGATCCGATAAGCAGGATGGAACCGGTAGAAAAATCTGATTACAGGAAGGTATTTGCATTAAGTGAGACAAATATCCATGAAATAAATAACAACGGTAAATTACGCATAGTGATTATACATACTCCGGATACCGATTCTATAATCAATCTTGCACGTAAAAAAACCGATATTATTTTCAGCGGACATACCCATGGCGGACAGGTAAGGTTACCCCTGGTAGGGGCAATAATTTCAGGGTGTAAGATAAAAACAAAATTTGCTTCGGGGCTATTCTATTTGAGAACCCTGATTCTTTATGTGTCCAGGGGCCTGGGGGAGGGAAAATATTCACAGTTCAGGTTCTATTGCCCGCCGGAAGCAAGTCTCATTAAAATTTATAAAATAGATTAAATAATATAAAAACTTCTACATCGGAAGGAGTTCCGGTTGATATGAGATCCCCTGCTTAAGCGGAAGATCCCGTGTTGTTTAAAAACTCATCGTAGTTATATATAATATCTTTAATAATATCGCAAGTGCATTTTTTTATGATAATTTTACAAAGTTTTGTTTGATTCTATGAATTCTGAAAATAAGCAGGTAAAAAAACAAAGAAGAGGTCCTCGCCCGATTGTAAAATTTACCCTGATCATGATCCTTCTTATAACAGTGGGATTCTTCATATTTTACAGCATAGATAATCCTGATTTTATAAAAAGTAAATTCTCTTCTTCTTCCGATGAAAACCAGGTCGGAGAAGGGGAAACGGCTTTAGCGGATACCGAAGCTAATAATACAGTTGATGCAGCAGGGGAGTCCGCTCAGGCCGGTGATTCCGCTGAAAGCGGAGAAGGGAACGTTGCAGAAGCGGAAATCAATTCGGGTGAAGTTTCGGATGATAACGATGAAACCACAACCGGCCTGTCTTTATGGCAGAGGATTAAAAACTTCTTTTTAGGACTTACAGGCAGCGATGATGGGGAAGAAGAAGCATATGACGATACCCTGAAAATTAATTTTTATTTTTCCGGACTCGGTGAAGAGAAGAAATTAGTTTCCGAGAAGAGAACCATAAATGCGGGAAGTCCCGATAACGCTGTAAAGAATGCTATTCTGGAGCTGCTAAAGGGACCTTCCAAATCATATCACTTTCCTGTGATTCCTGCGGGTACAAAACTACTTGATTCCGGAACCTATGAGAATACAGCCAAAATAAATCTCTCCCAGGAATTCCTGGAAAATAGCCTGGATACGAGGATTTTGGATGAATATATAATTTATTCCATAGTAAATACACTTACTGAAATTCCTGAAATAGAAGGTGTCATTTTTTATATAGAAGGTATAAGGATCAAAGTTTATGGGAATATAGATCTTTCTATCCCGGCTATTAGAAATACGGAGTATATAAAAGAAGAGCAGACAGATGGAGAGCAATTGAATGAGGATCAGTCAGATGAAAATCAGTCAGAAGAAGATCAGCCGGAAGAAGAACAGCTATAATATAAAAACTGTTTAAATATAAGGCCGGTCCCCCGGTCAATTTTAAATAACCGGATAAAAAATATATAATACGGATAAAAATATATAATAAAGGAAATAAACTTTATAAGGAGAATAATTTGAAAGTACTTATAACAGGCGGCGCGGGATTCATAGGATCGAATGTAGCAGATGGTCTTCTGGAGAAAAAACATGAAGTGGTGATAGTTGATGATCTTTCCAACGGAAAGAAAGAAAACATTCCGGAGGAAGCAAAATTTTACAGGTGCGATATCAGAAGTAAGAAATTATACAGTATATTCAAGACCGAAAAACCAGAGATAGTAATTCACAATGCTGCTCAGCTTTCGGTCAGGGTGTCGGTAGAAAATCCTTTAATGGATGCGGATATAAATGTGATAGGCGGTCTCAATGTGATTCAGGCCTGTCATACTTATAATGTAAAAAAGATAATATTTGCATCAAGCGGGGGAACGGTTTACGGGGAACAAAAATATTTTCCGGCGGATGAAGAACATCCAACAAGACCAATCTCACCTTATGGAGTGGCAAAACTTACGACCGAAAATTACCTTTATTATTTTTATAAAACTTATGGCCTTAATTATATATCTCTGAGATATGGAAATATATATGGACCCAGGCAGGATCCATATGGAGAAGCAGGAGTAGTGGCAATATTTTCCAGTAAGATCCTTAAGGGGGAAAATCCCATTATTAACGGAGATGGTCTCCAGACCAGAGATTACGTTTATGTCGGAGACGTTGTTGATGTAAATATAAGGGCAATGGAAAGCGATTTTACCGGATCGATGAATGTGGGGACAGAGAAAGAAACCACAGTAATGGAGCTTTTTAAGATCTTAAGAGAAGTATCCGGGGAAAGCGATGTCGAAGAAGTTCATGGCCCTTCCAGGGAAGGGGAACAAAGGAGAAGCCAGCTTTCTTATGGACTGGCTAAAAAAATACTGGGCTGGCAGCCTGGAATGTCACTGGATGAGGGCCTGAAAATAACATACAACTGGTTTAAAAAGAATATGTAAAAACTTAAAGAGTATATGAAGATTTAAAGTTTCCGGGGCACCGAATTAAAATTATATTTATGAAAAGCAAGCATAAAGTAAATAAACGGAAAGTTCTAAATATAGTGCCAACCCCCTTTTTTGCCGACAGAGGCTGCCATATGAGGATACTCGGGGAAATGAAGGCGCTGTCAAATTATGGTTACCGCAATATCATAGTGACCTATCATAATGGCCGGGATCTGGAGGGCCTGGATATAAGAAGGATAATAAACATCCCATGGTATAAGAAACTGGAAGCGGGCCCTTCAATACATAAATTCTATATAGATATCCTCCTGTTTTTTAAAGCGGCAGCTGTATATTTTAAAGAAAAACCTGATATTATATACGGTCACCTTCACGAGGGAGCATTCGTGGGGGGTCTTATCAAGTACCTGTTAACCTTCGGAAGAGTTCCTCTTGTATTTGATGTCCAGGGGAGCCTTACATCGGAGCTGGATACATTCAAATGGATTAAAGGCAGAAAAGTGATCAGGTGGTTTTTCCATACTCTGGAGAAATTCATTTGCAAAATGCCGGATTTTTTTATATGCAGCTCGGTATCCAATGGAGATATTATAAAAAACAGATTTCATATCAGCCCTGATAAGGTCAGGGTGGTTATAGACGGGGTCCATACCGATTTTTTCAATAAAACCCCGGAGAAAGGATTTAAAGAAAAGCTTGGGGTACCGGCAAATGCACCTCTTATAATATTTACCGGAGCGCTGCTCGAAGCAAAGGGAATCGGCAACCTTGTCTCTGCGATCCCTATGGTGTTAGAAAAAATAAAAAACGCTCATTTCCTGATAGTAGGTTATCCGGTCGAAGAAACAGCTAAAAAAGTAAAAGAGATGGGAGTCGAAAAAAATGTTCATTTTACAGGTATGGTCGATTATTTTAAACTTCCCGATTACCTTCTTGTGAGCGATATAGCTGTTGAGCCCAAAGTGGACAAAGCAGGTGAAGCCAGCGGAAAAGTTATAAACTATATGGGGGCCGGACTCCCGGTAGTATGTTTCGAAGGGAAGAACAACCGCAGGTTTTTAGGGGAAGGCGGAATTTATGCGGCTGATGACAGGGTGGAGAATCTGGCGGCTAAAATGATATGGGCAATTGAAAATCCGGATGAAGCCAGGAAACTTGGAGAATTTAACAGGAAAAGGGTTGAAGAAGTATTTTCCTGGAATAACAGCATCAAAGACACCGTAGAGGCTTTTGAAAAGTTAGCATCTGGATAGTTTTTACAGATTCTCGGGTGTGCTTTTTTATAAATGTGGATTATGATTATATTGTAAGAAAATATCTTTATTGATATTATACTTCAGAATCAGGCTTAAAATTTATTAATTAAAATTTATCAATTTTGTCCGGAGAAAAAATATGAAAGTCTGCGTAATAGGAACAGGATATGTGGGACTTGTCACAGGTGTCTGCCTTGCTGAAATCGGAAACAGAGTAATATGTGTGGATAAGAATAAAGAAAAAATAGATCTTATTGAAAAAGGGGATATACCCATATATGAAGAAGGTCTGGCGGATCTGATAAAAAAGAATAAAGAAAACGGCAATCTGATTTTTCATGCAGATACAGGGCATGGCATAAAAGAAAGCGATATTATATTTATATGTGTGGGTACTCCTCCCACACCTTCAGGCACTCCTGATCTCTCTGCAATTGACGAGGTGGCAAAACTGATAGGGCAGTCAATCAATGGTTATAAAATCGTCTCGAATAAGAGCACCGTACCCATAGGTACTGCAAAAAGGATCAAAAAAATAATCAAAGAAAATCAGGATGGTGATAACAGCGGCTATGAATTCGATATAGTATCCAATCCCGAGTTCCTGAAGGAAGGCGAAGCGGTAAGAGATGCATTCTTCCCGGAAAGGATTGTAATAGGATCAAAAAGTAAAAAAGCAGTTGAAATAATGAAAGAACTTTACGGGCCAATAATAAATCAGGATTTCGATTATGCAAAAGACAATACTCATAGAAGAGACAGGATACCGGTTTTGATAACCGACTCAACCAGCTCGGAGTTGATAAAATATGCCTCGAACGCTTTTCTTGCCACCAAAATTTCTTTCATCAATGAGATTGCCAATATTTGCGAGAGAGTCGGTGCCAGTATTCTGGATGTCACTTATGGAATGGGATTGGACAGCAGGATCGGTTCCCGTTTCATGAAAGCAGGAATTGGATGGGGCGGTTCATGTTTTCCCAAAGACGTAAGAGCATTAAGCTACACTGCCGAAGAATATGGCTCGCCGGCCAACATTTTGAATGCGGTGATCCAGATCAACAACCAACAGAGATTCAAGGTGGTGCAGAAAGCCGTTAATATGCTCGGCATCATCGACGATAAGGTCATAGGAATCCTTGGCCTGGCTTTTAAACCAAATACCAATGATACCAGAGAGGCTCCTTCTGTTGCCATAATCAATAAATTCCTGGAACTCGGAGCGGAAGTAAGAGTTTATGACCCTGTTGTGAAAGATTACCCGGAAAATATGGATAAGGGCACTATTATGGCAGCGAGTCCCTATGAAGCAGTAAAAGGAGCAAACTTGATGGTTCTGGTCACCGAATGGGATGAATTCCGGGATCTTGATTTTTCTAAAATCAAAGACCTGATGGTAAAACTGAATATCATTGACGGAAGAAATATATTTGATAAGAAAAAACTGCAGGAACTGGGATTCAATTATGCAGGTATCGGAAATTAATAAATCTTTACTTTAGGAGGCTCGCTTTGATAGATGGAGTTAAAATAAAAAAACTTAAAGTCGTACCGGATGAAAGAGGAAGACTTATGGAAATGCTTCGCTCCGATGATGATCTTTTTGTAAAATTCGGGCAGGCTTATATGACCACTGCATATCCCGGAGTGGTTAAGGGGTGGCATTACCACAAAAAGCAGGTAGATAATATGGTGGTAGTAAAGGGTATGATGAAAGTAGTCCTGTATGACAGCAGGAAAGATTCACCAACCTATAAAGAAGTAAATGAATTCTTTATGGGCCCGCATAATCCCATGCTTCTTCAGATTCCGGTATATGTCTACCATGGTTTTAAGTGCATCACAAACTATGAAGCAATATGCATAAATATACCCTCGGAACCTTATAATTATGAAGAACCCGATGAATTCAGAGAGGACCCGCATAGTCCCGATATACCTTATGATTGGTCAAGAAAAGACGGCTAAAAAATAAGAATACTGTTTGAAATTGACAGGAGGATTTATTGGAAGATCGAGAATTTAAAACAATACTCGTTACCGGCGGAGCGGGTTTTATAGGAAGTAATTTCATACACTATATGTTCAGGAAATATCCGGAATATAAGATAATAAACCTTGATAAATTGACTTATGCGGGAAATCCGGAAAATTTAAAAAATATAGAAAACAGTCCCAATTATAAATTCATAAAGGGCGATATTGCCGATAGAAAAATAGTAGATGAAATCTTTAAATCCCGGAAAATCGATGCGGTCGTAAATTTTGCTGCAGAATCCCATGTCGACCGTTCGATAGAAGATCCTGGAATTTTTATTCAAACAGATATTTACGGAACCTACATTTTACTTGAGGCAGTTAAAAAATACGGCAGCAGGCTATTTCTGCAGATAAGTACCGACGAGGTATATGGTTCGATATTAAACGGTTCTTTTAAGGAAGATCATCCGTTAATGCCGAACAGTCCCTATTCTGCTTCCAAAGCCGGAGCAGAAATGATAGTACGTTCTTTTTTTAAAACATATGATACACCGGTTATCATTACCAGGTCCTCAAATAACTTTGGTCCCTATCAATATCCCGAAAAATTGATACCGCTTTTCGTGACAAATATTGTCGATAATATCAAGGTCCCGCTTTACGGAGACGGCCTGAATGTAAGAGATTGGATCTATGTGGAGGATAACTGCGCGGCACTGGAACTGGTGCTTCACAGGGGAAGGATCGGGGAGATATATAATATTGGTGCCGGAAATGAGAAGCCGAACATATGGATAACCAGGAAATTGCTGGAGATTCTCGGGAAATCTGAAGATATGATCAAACCCGTAGACGACAGACTGGGCCATGACCGCCGCTACTCAGTAAACTGTTCAAAAATAATCAAAGAATTGGGCTGGAACACCAGGTATGAATTCGAGGAGGCACTCGAGAAGACCGTCCACTGGTATATGAATAATGAAAACTGGTGGAGGCCGTTAAAAGAAAGAAATGCTGTCTGAATTCAAGCTACTTTGAGTTTGATTTATTTCTTATTTTCTTTCTAATATTTAATTTAATCAAAAGATTTGCTTTTAGCAGTTCCTCGTAATCATTGATGTTGATATTATATCCTCTGATAAAATAACTGTAGGCTTTTTTCGTTTTGGCGATGTTATTTACTACGGATGTGATATCTTTCTCTTTTCTTACTGGATTAGCGGGTGTATTTCTTATAAATTCAAATATTTCCGGTCTGAAAAGGTAAATCCCGCAGCCCCTTATCATATATGGAGGATTTTCCGGTTTTTCCAGTATTTCGAGTATTCTACCATCCTTATCTACATTTGCGCAGCAGGTTTGTCTTAGTATATCTTTATCTTCTTCTTTTATAACCGCTTCGGCAGCAATTGATTTTGTTTCGAAGAATAAATCGATCATTGGTTTCAGGGAATCGGTAATGATGCATTCATCGCCCAGTATAACAAGAAATGGTTGTCTTTTTGTGTATTTTTCAATAAGAAGAATTGCGTTTGCCAGACCATTAAGTTCTTTTTGCTCAAGGAAATGAAGTCTTGATTTTAAATCCGGCTTTATATTCTTACAGTATTCCTTGATTTTATCCTTGTGGACATTAACGATAATGTAAATATCTTCTACTCCCAGAGATTCCATGATATTGATTATGTGATGCATAATCGGGCGGTCATAAATCGGAAATAATGTTTTTGGGAGAAGATTGGATAGATATCCCAACCTGGTACCGGCCCCTGCTGCAGGAATGATTCCGATTTTAATTCTTTTTGTCATTTATCATAAAAAAGATATGATTCTTTTAAGAAAACAGATTGAAATTTATTTATTGGCGTAATTTTTTCTATAAAAAGAGTAAGAAACTAAAAATTATTGTCAATGTTTTTGCAATTAATATATAATTTCAATAAATTTCTTATTTTATATTTAAAACAATATAAGTTATGAATTTTATCAGAAACCCCTTTAAAAGTAAAAACATTGCAGGTTTTCTAAAAAACAATTTACTGGTGATATTTGCCCTGGGAATCTGTATTTTCCTTGTCTTTTATAATCTGGGAGAGATAGAATTCTGGGGAGAGGATGAGGCCCAGACACTGCTCTACGCCTCAAGATTCATAATAGGGCTAAACAACCATTCACTGGCAAATGCCACTTCCCTGTATTCAAACACAACCCTGTCTTTTGTTATACTGATACAGGTACCTTTTATTCTGCTTTTTGGGGTTTGTGAACTGGCTTCAAGAATGCCTGCTGCTATTATCACTATTCTTACTCTTCTGGTTATTTATAAGATAGGACTATTATTTTTAAATAGAAAATCTGCCGGCTTTTTGGCTTTGCTCTATGCCATTTCGGGAGCAACAGGTCTTTTTAAAAGCTCAATAGGTGTGGGATTTTATATATTTTTTATCCTTCTCGGATTTTACAATATCGAAAAATTTCTATATACACCCGATGAGAAAGAAAGAGGAAAATTCTTGAATTTGCAGATGGGACTGATTTTTGTTGTTCTGGCATTGATCTCGGTTCTGGATGCGTATCTTTTTGTTCCCTTTTTTGCTGTCATCTTACTGATAAATATCAGAAGAACCAATATTAAGAGATTTCTTCTCAGTCTCATAGCACCGGTTATATTGTTCATGTCCTTTATTTATTTTGAATTCATTCTGGCAAAGCAATTAACAGGTGTAAATAATGCGACTTATGAACATTTCCTCGGAAGGAAAGAAGGGCTTAGCCTGACCTTTAATTTTAAAGAATTCATACAGGGATTCATAACAAGCTACTCTATTTATTTTATTGTTTTATTTACCATCTCACTCATTGCTGTAATTGTCCTTGTGGCTATAAAAAAGATAAGAACGCCGGGGATTCTCAAACGGGTCATCCTGCTTTTTTCTCTACACTTTGCGATATGGATGTTTCTGATGGATAAAGAAAACGGACATCTTATGAATGGTTATCCTGTAGCGATGCTTATTATAGCTTTTGCGTTCGAATCGATCAGCAACCTGATAAAAGACAGGAAATCTATAAGAAACGGTGCAGGAATCACGGTAAAAGGACTGGCAGTTGCAGTACTGGCAGTTTTGCTCTGTTTTAATTTCTATCATACTTTTATAGTTTTTAATGATTTGTCTCCTGCAAAAGAGAAGTATCCTGCAATTTATATGCCGGGTAAAATACCTGCAGGATATATCTGGGGTCATAAGGTGGGAATAAAAAGTGCCGCATACCTCTTGAGAAAAGATGAGTTCTTTACGGGTGGTCTGGTCTCACATCTCGGATCAGCATTTAATTTTATATATATGGGTGGTGAAATAATAGTATATAATTCCAGTAATGCCATCGAATATATGATGGCAGGAGAAGATATAACTCAAAAATATAGAATAAGGTATATAGCGATTTCTCCCGATTTCTTTAATAAGGAATATCTGGGGTATATCAATTCAAAAGGTTTTAAAAAGATTATTATCACTCATGATGATGAGGAAATTTATTATATATATGATGTTTTAAACTCCGATAGCGAAGTCGTGGTAATCGACAGGGACCAGTATGATGGAGAGTATAATAGGGAATATACGGATATAGATATGGCTTTACCGTATTTTAATACTTTCTAATTTTTGAGGTAAAGTCTTGAGATATGAAATAATACCTGTGTATCATAAACTAAATTAGTATAATAGAAATAATATAAATTACAAAGGATCGGGTAATGAATAAAAATAAGATTTCAAAATTCACTGATACGATTAAACTGCGTGGCATAACATCTATTTTTTTAAGGAGGAAGTGGATTTTTATAGGATTTTTTCTGGCTGTTTTGGTAATAGGACTGCTTTTTACATTTATAAAGACACCTGTATACAAGTCAACTTCTGTGCTCAAATTAAAAGATGTTTATTATGAAGAAAATATTTACAAATACTTTCCTGAAGAATCCAGGATTCTTGGAGTTTTTGCACCGGGGATGGTAGTTGAAGAACTGGAGGGCGAAATCCTTACAGAAATCACCAGAGATATAAGAAAAGACGCTTTGTTGGATGAGGTACTGGAAAAGCTGGATTTTGAAATCGCCAGAAATGAACTAAACGAGACCATTTACCCTCTGGTAGATAGAGGGAATAGGACTATCACTATTATCGTTTCCTATACAGATGCAGAAGGTTCATATCAAATAAATAATTTATTGATTAATACATATCTGGAAAATAATAAAAATAATAAATCAGAAATAATAGAGAATATTATTATAGATATTGATGGCAGAATAACTGAACTGCGCAAGGAGTATGGAAATCTTGAAAGTCAAAATGATGAAGAAGATAATATCGATGGCGAATTGGATTCAATAAATAATCTGATAGTAGATTTAAATGGGATAAAATACAGTTTAGAGAATAATAAAGAATCATACATAAATAATATAGAAATATCCGGAGAACCGGTCATTCCTGCAGAGGCTGCAAATATGGATAACTTCAAGAGCATACTTATCGCGGTCTTTGCGGCGATAGCAGCCGGCCTGATAGCAGTTTATTTACCTAATGTTTTTATCCCTTTCAAGAAATAAATTAACTTATAATTTCTAATCTATTCGGAATAAGTATGTGTTTATGAACGATATTGCAAAAAAAATCAGTGTGATTATGAGTGTTTATGGTTATGAGCAGTACATCGATGATTCGATTAAAAGTATCTTAAATCAGACATTTAAAGATTTTGAATTTATAATTATAAATGACGGATGCAGTTATGATTTACTGAAAAAAATCGAAAAATTTGGCGATGATAGAATAGTGTATATGAAAAATCCTGAAAATATTGGTTTAACATTGTCTTTAATAAAAGCAGTCGAAAAATCAAAAGGGAAATATATAGCAAGACATGATGCAGGGAACATTTCTCTGGAAAATAGATTTGAAATCCAACACACTTTCCTGGAGAATAATATGCGCTACCAGCTTATAGGTTCTTCGGTAGAATTAATCGATGAAAACGATAATACTATCTGTAAAATAATCGCAAATAGCAATCCCGATCATACAAGAAAAAAAATGCCTTTATATAATTGTATCAATCATTCCACGATCATATTCAGAAATAATGGTGAGGCAGATTACCGTGGAAAATTCAAATACTCGCAGGATTATGATTTTTATCTTAATTTATTATCGAAGAAATTTATCCTGGGCAATACAGAAGAAGTGCTTTTAAAAGAGAGAGTAATACCTTCTTCAATCACTTATGCCAGAAAAAACGAACAGGAATTTTTTAGAAATAGGGCAAGGCAATTTTACTTTGAGAGGATTAAATACGGCAGAGATAGTTATGATTCTATGGAAATAACTAAAAACATCAGTGAACCGGACCAATCATACAGGGAAAAAAATGAATCAGAAGGACTTTATTTTTATAATAAGCAAAAGATATATTATCAGTTATTTTCCGGTAGGGTGAAGGAAGCCAGAAAGGGAATTTTGGAGCTATTAAAAATAAGATATGATTTAAAGTTATCTTTATATCTTATGGCCAGTTTTTTACCCTTTCTAGTCAGATTGGTAAACAAAATAAAGGGTAGAGAATACAGGTAAGGGAAAATACGGAAAGATACTTTGATATTAAAGCAGGGACAGGACTTTACAAACAAAATAACTGAGATCAGGGATAGAGGATGACAGATAAAATAAACATTTTGTATATGTCGAGGACCTCGAAACTAACCGGTCCTGAAAATATATTAATAGATGTAATAAAAAGATTGGATAATAATAGATTTTCGCCGGTGGTTGTTTTGCCTGATAGAAACGGCCCTTTTTTTGAAAAACTTCAACTTCATAGAATAAATACGGCAATAAAAAAAATACCCTTTCTGAGGGTGACTTACAATCCTCTTTTACTTATATGGTTCTTTATAAATATCCTTGTGTTTAATTTTAATTTCTTATTCTTCTTTAAAAAACACAATATCGATCTCGTAGTATGCAATACAATCCAGGAGACCGTATATGTATCAATTCCTGCAAAAATTTTAAAAAGAAAACTTATTGTATGTTTCAAAAATATTCTGGATAAGAAATGGAAAAAAAAGTTAAGAGCCCATTTCTGCGATATTTTTGCGGACGGTATCATAGCGGTTTCGAATAAAACTATGGAAGATTATACTTTGTTCAGCAGTAAAAAGAGATCTGCAGGCAAGCACGTAAGTGTTATCTATGATGGGATTGATTGTGAAGGATTCAGAAAGGATTTTAAGGAATCAGAGATAGTAAGAAAATATGTAGAAGGTAATAAGGATTTCATTATACTCAATATAGGGAATTTGACCGAATTAAAGGGTCAGATATTATTACTTGAGGCAGTGAATTCCGATAAGATCAGGAATCTCAATGTCAGGGTTTTATTGCTCGGTGACGTTTATCATAAAAGCGAGATGCCATATAAAGAGGAAATCATAAAATTTATAGATAAAAATGATCTCAGTGAAAAAGTGTCTATGGCAGGTTATCAGCCTGACATCAGGAGTTTTTTAAATGCTGCAGATATTCTGGTTCATTGTCCCATAAAAGATGATGCATTTCCGAGAGTGATCCTGGAAGCATTTTGTTACGGAAGGATAGTGGTTGCCACAAAGATCGGTGGAATACCTGAAATGGTTAAAGATGGTTATAATGGATTTCTCTGTGAAGCAAATAAGAAAAGTCTGGTGGATAAAATTCTATATGTATATGAAAATAAAAATAGACTGGGGCATATAGTAGAAAATGCCATGAAATCAGTAAGAGAGGAATTCAATATAGGCAGTCAGGTAACACAAACTGAAAAAATATATAATAAAATATTGGGATTTCAGGAAATTGAGTGAGTTTAAGAAACAATGCAAAAAATCGCAATAGTAACCATTAATTATAATACTGAAGATCTTCTGGAAAAACTTATAGGTTGTCTCGTCCGCCAGAGCTACCGGGATTGGGTGCTGGTTATCGTAAATAACAGCCCGGATAATAATGCAATCAATAAAGTAATTAAAAACTTTAATGATAATAGGATCATACTTACCGGAAATAATAAAAATCTGGGGTATTCCAGAGGTAATAATCTTGGCTTCGAATTTTTAATGGATAAAAAACTGATCAACAGGGATGATGTAGTATTATTCACCAATGAAGACATTGTGATCAAAGATGAAGATTTCCTTGCGAAGTCTAAAGATGCAATGAATAGTTTAAAATGTGGTTTTATGGGTCCGAAGATCATAAATAATGATGGGTCTCAGATGCTTCCCCATGTCAGGAAAGCCGGATTTTTAAAATGTCTTCTTCATATGGGGAATAATGGCAAAGTCGATAAGATATTTGGGATAAACAGGAGCCTAAAAAAGATTACCCGACCCATCAAAGTATTTCTATTGAATGGTGCTTGTTTTTTTTGCAGGGCAGGAGATTTTATTAAAGCCGGTATGTTTGATACCAATACTTTTATATATTACGAGGAAGAATTAATATACCGCAAAGTCTATGATGCAAGGATATCTACCTGTTACGATCCCCGGATCTTTGTTTATCACAAGCACTCAGCTTCGGTTAAAAAAAGTTTTTCTATAATAAACAAAAAGAAATTTGTCTATAATGGTGAATTATACTTTCTTACGAGCATACTTAAAGTGAATAAATTTCTGTTATTATTATTTAAATCCGAAAGGGCTGTTGAGATGTTTTTAATAAAAGTGATATTATCTCTTAAGCCCGTTAAATGATTATAAATATTTTAGAGAGCTAAAAGACAGCTTATGGAAAATCTGTGTAAAATAAGAAACAAAATAGCTGATATAGAAACAAGTGAAATGGTTTATATATTGATTGCTTTTCTGCCCGTATTTATTCTTATGAATAAATTTCCATACCTATCTATATTTTCGATGATTATTCTTGCTGTTTTAAGTATTATATATTTTTTAAAAACAAGGGAAATTTCTCAACAGCATTTTAAGGTCGGTATACTGCTGCTTCTCTTAAGTTCTTATCTGATATTGAGTTACCTTATATCCAGGCAGCCTGTCATCAATTTATTTAAATATGGATTCATAAGATATGATGGAAATTTTTTCTTCAGTTATGCTCCTCTGGTTATCCTTGCTGTACCATTTCTCAACTATAGAAAAGCAGCCAGAATATATTTCCAATTTTTATTTATAGCCTTTACAGCATTTGCCATAATAGGATTTTTTGAATATATAAATGATATAAGTTCTTTTATGGTCAGGATCGATGATGTATATCTGGGTCCGATGTTTATTGCTCTGAATAATACTCATAATGCTACAGGCTCCGTTTTTGCAATTGTCAGTGTATTTGCACTTGCTTTCTTCCTGGAGTCGGAAAATAAAGAGAAGATTGCTTATTTTTTTATAGCTATTTTAGGTTTTATTGCTGTCTTTATGACAAAAAGCAGAGGGAGTCTTGTTGCTTTTGTAGCGGGAGTATTTTTTTTACTTTTAATCGGCAGCAAGTCTTTCCTTAAATTTCTGAGGAATATGCTGATACTGGCAGCAGTTGGAGTTCCGCTTATTTTTATAACCGGATCGTATGGCAGAATACTCCAGATATTTCAAATCTATGACCTGAGCGCTTTGACCAGGTTTTCTCTCTGGGAAAAAGCAATTCTGCTGTTCAAGCAGAGCCCTATACTGGGAATAGGTTTTGCAAGATATAATGATGTGCCGTGGAATTTTGACAAAATCCCTTTGAACGGAAGTCAAGGCATTTTTTCTTTATACACTTCCGGTAATTATATTTTCAATGATACAAATGCGCACAGCTCCTATCTGCACTTTCTGGCTGAGACAGGAGTAGTGGGTTTGATTCTGATACTGACCTTCTGGATTTTCTGTCTGGTAATGATCTTTAAGGCTTACAGGAGAACCACCAATGATTTTTCAAAGAAGGTTTATCTTTCAATAATAGGAGGCATTATAACATTATTTATCCTGTCCATAACCGAAAATTATATGACAGCTCCTACGGTTATGACATGCCTATCATTTGCCTTATCACTGGGTATAGGCTTATCAGGCGCTGAAAAAGCAGAAAGTTATAAATTATGAAGATTTCCATCGGCTCAAATATTATCAAAGGTCCATGGGGCGGGGGGAACCGTTTCGCAATAAGTCTGTCAGAATATCTGGAAAATAAAGGCTGGAATGTGACCACGGGACTTTCCGATGGTGATATAGATATTATACTTATGACAGAACCAAGGATAACTTCAAAAACAGGAGCTTATAATCAGAGGCAGATATCAAAGTATCTCATAAAAAAACCGGATACAATAGTGATACACAGGATAAATGAGTGCGACGAGAGGAAAGGAACGAAGGGTATCAATAAATACCTGATGAGAGCAAACAGGGTTGCAGACTATACAATATTTATAAGTGATTTCCTCAAGAATCTTTTTATAAAAAATAGACTTTTCAAAAGTAAAGAATCGAGTGCTGTGAGAAATGGTGCCGATGCAGATTTATTTAACAGAGAAGGCAGAGAGAAATGGGATGGGAAATCCCCTTTGAGAATAATGACCCATCACTGGGGTTACAGCCGGAATAAGGGATTCGATATTTATGAAAAATTAGGCAAAATCAATTCAATAGGAAATTTGAAAATCGAATTCAGCTATATAGGGAAAATACCGGATGATGTTAAACCGGAAGGTATTAAAATAATCCTTCCCCTTTCAGGTAAAGAACTGGCAGACGAATTGAAATCGAATCATATATATGTCACCGGTTCGATGAACGAGCCGGCAGGCATGCATCATATAGAAGGTGCGATGTGCGGACTACCGCTGATATACAGGAACAGCGGAGCTCTTCCGGAATACTGCGAAGGTTTCGGAGTGATGTTCGAGAGTGTAAATGATTTTGAGGATAAGTTAAAAGAAATAATCGAAAAGTATGATTATTATTATGACAGATTGGTTAAGTATCCATATAATTCGGATCTTATGTGTATGAAGTATGAGAAAACATTTGTAAATTTACTTCAAAAAAAAGTGGAATTTAATAAAGCAAAAAGACGTTTAAAATATATGATACTTTTTATAGAAGAATCTTTTTTACAGGTATTATCAACATTGATGATAAAATTAAAAAAACTAATTAAAAAGATGAGAGGTTTTAAATGACTGCTAAGAAAAGAATCCAACTTATTTCTCATGAGGGCGACATTACTCTTAGAACTATCGAGAAAGATGATATTGAATCTATAAGGAAATGGAGAAATGAAAACCGGGAATATTTCTTTTATAAAAAGATCATAAAAGCCCCGCAACAGCTTGATTGGTTTCAGACTTATATTAATTCAAGTGAATATATTTTTATTGTTGAACATGAGGGGCTCAAGGTAGGATGTATCGGTTATAGATTTTTGAATGATGATATTGATGTTTATAATGTAATACTCGGTAATAAAAAATTCAGGGGTAAGGGTATAATGAGTAAAGCCTTGAAACTTATTTGCAGTTATATCATGGATAATTATAATAAAGAAATTACTTTAATGGTTGTTCCTAAAAATAATGCGAGGATATTTTACCTAAAAAATAATTTTGAGGAAGTTCGCAGGGAGGAAAAATTCATTCTTATGAAGTTAAATATTAACAAATTCGAGTATTTAAAATATAATCTTGAAGTTAATTAATTAAAAAAGGAGAATCCTGATATGATATCGGTTTTTGGTTCCAAAGTAGGTAAAGAAGAACTTGAAGAGATACGTACAAGTATAGAGAACCAGTGGATAGGTATAGGTCCAAAAACGAGTTTATTTGAAAAAAATTTTTCTGAAAGATTAAAACTTAATGATTTTGTGATGCTTGACAGTGGCTCCAATAGCATATATCTGGCAATTAAATTGCTGGATCTCCCTGCCGGTTCAGAGATTATCTTACCGACTTTGACATGGATCTCATGCGCCACTGCAGTGGTACTTAATGGCTGTAAACCGGTATTTGCAGATATCGACCTTGAAACCCAGAATATAACTGCCGAAACCATCGCTCCAATGATAACCGGTAAAACAAAAGCAATAATGGTGGTACATTATGCCGGGAAACCCGTAAAAATGGATAAAATAAAAGAAATAGGCCTACCTATTATTGAAGATGCGGCCCATGCGGTCGATTCAAAAATAGGAGAGCGTTACTGCGGTTCCATGGGGGAAGTAGGTATTTATAGTTTCGACGGTGTAAAGAACCTTGCAATAGGCGAAGCTGGAGGTGTTACTTCCAATAATAAAGAACTGATGAAAAAGGCTAAAGCCTTAAGGTACTGCGGTATTGAGAAATCGGGATTTGAAGCTTCTGTCACGAAAAAAAGATGGTGGGAATACAATGTAGTGGATTTCTTTCCCAAACTTATTCCGGATGATATTAGTGCTTCTATAGGGCTCGCGCAGCTCAAAAAACTTGATAAGCATCAGGAATATAGAAAATACATATGGGACATATACCAGGACGAGTTCAGCAAACTTCAATGGTTAAATACACCAAAAGATGCGGAAGAGAATGAAAAACATTCTTATTTTACATATTTTATAAGACTTAATAATGATAAAAGAGACGATCTTGCCGGTTACTTATATGAGAAAGGCATATACACTACTTTGCGTTATCAGCCTCTTCATATGATACCTATTTATAATTCCACTCACCTACAGTTGAAGAATTCAGAACTACTGAATGAAACCGGTTTAAATATTCCTTTACATCCCAACCTTAGCGAGGATGATCTCGGATATATCATAAAAACAATCAGAGAATTCGGCAGTAAATATAATTTATGATTTGTAAATCTGACTAATTTCTTAGGAGATATTTTGCCTGATAAGAGAATTGCTATAATGGGTGGTGGGATAACCGGATTGTCTGCAGGGATGTACCTTGCGAGACAGGGTTATGATGTAGATATATTCGAAAAGGAAAGTCACTCAGGTGGACTTGCTTCAGGAAGAATCATAAATGGTAATATATATGAATATGGCCCTCATTTCTTTCATACTAATAATTCCCAGATCCTTTCGGAGATAAAAACACTGGCAAATGATGAATTAATAAACTTCGAAAGGACGATACTTATTAAATTTATGGATGAATATTTTATTTACCCACTTTCGATATTTGAGGTTTTAAAAAAATTACCCAAAAAAATGGTTTTTATAGCGGCAGCAAGTCTTATCTGGAATAATCTAAAAAGGATCTTTAAGAAACCTAAAGTAGAAAATTCGGAAACTATACTCCTCGGATATTACGGAAATATCCTCTATGAATTATTTTTCAAAAATTATATTTATCATGTGTGGGGAATCTATCCGGATAAGTTCTCGCCCGAATTCGCAATGGAAAGAATACCGCGTATTTCCGGAAGCATGTTCTTGAATAAACTAATCTCTCCGATAAGGGCAAAATTCGGCAGTAAAAAATCAATAAAACATTTCGTAGAGAATGTTGATGGGCAGCTTTATACCACAAAAATAGGATACAGGGGTATTATCAACAAAATGGTTGAGGATATTAAAAAGAATGGTGGTAAGATACATATTGACTCGGAAGTTGTTAAAATAAAAATTAACGAAAATCGGGTTAATGAGATCACTATAAATTCCGATAAAATCCATGATTTTCAAGTTGACGGTCTTATAAACACCATCCCCATAAATAAAGCAATTTTGATGGTTACTCCGGAAGTCAGTAAAGTAGCTAAGGAATCTGCGGAATCACTTGAATTCAGGGCGCTTGTATTTGTAGGAGTCCTTGTTAATAAACCAAAAGTGCTTCCTGTATCTTTCATGTATTTCAGAGAACACAGTTTCAACCGTATCTATGACTCATCTTATTTCAGTCACGATACAGTGATTCCGGGTACAACTATACTGGTGGCTGAAATAAGCAGCGGGAAACAAGATAGATGGTGGTCAGATGATAAGTATTGTAAGGAAATGGTATTAAAAGATCTGCTGAGAGAAAAAATCATTGAGGAAAAAAATGTTCTGGAGATGAATGTTTACCGGTATGAATTTGGTTATCCAATTTATAAATTGGGCTATGAGAAGCACCTCAACAAACTTCTTGATTATATTAAGAATATTAAAAACTTTAAAACTGCTGGCAGACAGGGAAGGTTTCAATATGTGAACGGCCATATTGCTATGAAGATGGGATTCGAGGCGGCTGAAGAAATAAAAAAGACCCTGAGTAACAAAAATTAAAAAAATAGATTTTTAAAACATTTTGAAGTTTTATATATTCAAATTGCAGATATATAATATGAATGAATAAAAATCTATGAATGCTTATAAAACTCAAAATATTAGTTTACCCCTTAAAATATTTTTAATAATTATCTTAATTATAATTTTAGTTAGTTACTTTTCACTTTATGCTAAAGGCTTTACACATTATAGCGGTGTTGATATGCCTGTTATTCATTCTGATGGAGCGAGATATTATTCCTACCTAATTTCCTATATTCTTTTAGAAGATCTGACATTTAATGAATATATTGAAGCATATACCAATAAAGCCAATATACGAGGATTTGTCTATTATGATGATACTGGCAATTATTTACCAACACAAACCATTGGTGTTGCAATTATGGCTTTACCTTTCTTCTTGAGCGCTTATTTATTGTCAATGATCTTTAATTATTCCCTGGATGGGATATCAATACTTTTCCAGCATGCATATGGTTTGTCAGGGATTTTTTATGGTTTCCTGGGGATAATTTTTCTGGTCAAAATTCTAAAGAAATTTTTTAATGAAAAAATAATCATATTATCTATCATAGCGATAATTTTTGGGACCAACCTGTTCCATTATTTAACTTTTGATAGCGGATTCAGTCATTCTTTTTCATTCTTTCTGTTTGTTCTCTTTTGTTATGCAACTATCAGATGGCATGAAAATCCACGATCATACAAATACTCGATTTTTTTGGGTTTGATACTGGGATTTATCACTCTGGTCCGTCTTACAAATATAATAGCAGTTTTTATTTTACTATTTTACGGAGTTTATGATCTAAAGAGTTTAAGAAAAAAGATTCTTTTCTTTAAACAAAATTTAAGCAGGATTATAGCTATTATAATATCATCGATATTATCTTTTTTACCTCAAATGATAATATGGAAAATAGGGTCCGGGAGATGGATTATAAATCCATACCAGGATGAAAAGTTGTTAGCATTTCCCGGGCATATAATTGAAGTATTGTTTTCGGTAAGAGCAGGCTTGCTATTCTGGTCACCAATGCTTGTTTTTAGCATTACTGGTTTTTATTATTTAAAAAAGAAAGACAACGGACTATTTTTTCCGGTGTTAATTTTTAGTGTTTTGAATTTATTAATAATAGCCGGGACCAGAAGGTGGTGGTACGGCGCCAGCTTCGGGCACAGAGGTTTTGTGGAAAGCTATAGTCTATTGATATTTCCCGTCGCCTCATTCTTTTCGGCAATACGGTTAAAAAAAATAAAAATTATCGTTCTCATTTTCGGTATTTTATTTATATGTTACTCCTTTTTACAGATGTATTTCTTCTGGGAGGCAAAAATACTTGCAGACAATGTTGATTTTCAATTCTATATAGATAAATTTATAAATCTTTATAATGATTTTATCAAATTATTTTAAAACTGATGATTTTAAAAAATTATAAATTTGTGGAAAGAATTTTATGATAATATTTATGTTAAATGTCTTTAGTTTATAGAATTGTTAATAATAATGATGCCTGAAAATAATATAGATCTAAAAAATACTAAATCAAAATTAAAGAATTTATTTGAAAGATCTAAATCTCTTTTTTCAAAACCTATTTATATTTTTATTATATCTGTTTCAATAAACGCTCTATTATTCACTTTATTTTTTTGTTTCGTTTCGCCCCGTTTTCAGACTAATGACGATATCGCCATAATGGAATTTGCAGCCGGCATGAGAACTGGCCAGCCCAGCGAATATCTGGTATTTATTAATGTTATAATAGGAAAATTATTTTTGCTTCTTTATTTAAATTTTCCTGGTATAAATTGGTATCCCATATTTTTTTACCTTATTCATTTTATTTCAATGACAGTCATACTCTATTGTTTTTTATTAAAGAAAAAGAATATTTACGGCGTTTTGATCTTTCTTTTGTTATTTTCCTTCCTGGAATTGTATCTGTTAACTAATCTACAATTTACAACAACAGCTTTTATAGTAGGACTGGCCGGATTTATTTTGCTTATTACCTATTTAGATGAGAAAGGTAAAAAATTCTATGCGGCAATGATAATAAGTATTTTATTATTGACAATATCGGGCCTTATTAGAAAAAATGTATTTTATTTATTATTGGGCTTATCTGCTGTAGTTTTTGGTTTAAAGTTTTTAGAAAGAAAATCCTGGAGAGTACCTGTAATTTTAGTAATCATAGTGCTGTTATTTGGTCTATTTAGTTTTTTTAATGATGGATATTACAGTAGGGACGAAAACTGGAGTTTTTATCTCGAATATAATAATAATGTGGGAAAAATAAATAGTTATCCTTATTTCGCCTATAGCAAAAACAATAGAAATGTTTACGATAAGGTGGGATGGAGCTCAAATGATGTCACAATGTTCAGATCATGGTTCTTTTGTGATCCAGAGGTGTATTCTATCGAAAATCTTGAGCAGGTAGTATCAAATGTTAAAGTAACTCGAGGAGTAAAAGAAACATTTGCAACTCTTGAAGAATCATTTTTTAGATTGGACCTAAAAATAAGATGGTTTACGGGTTTTTTTTTAATCTTTGCAATTTTATTCTTGAGAAGGGATAAGAATAAATACATTTTTTCAATTTTATTTTCTTCTCTTATTGTCTCAATATATCTTTCTTATTTAGGGAGACTTCCGGAATGGGTTTTTTCTCCGATAGCAATTTTTACCGGCACAACAGCTGCCTTTTTTTTATGCACTGATAAAGTTGGTGAGCGA
>Ga0265297_10002848_pt1 | contig 33383 bp, 29 predicted proteins | sample Munlanlwell13791_FD_192502 | JGI IMG/M metagenome (GOLD analysis project Ga0265297, IMG submission 192502) | Leachate microbial communities from a municipal landfill in Southern Ontario, Canada - Leachate well 137-91 | ecosystem: Engineered > Solid waste > Landfill > Unclassified | place...
ACAGTTCACTGACTGCGGTTGGAGGAATGTCGGTGGTTTGCCGAACGGCGTCAGGGCGTACCAAGCCACGGCAATGCTGTGGCAACCCATGTCGCCGAGAACACCACCACCGGATTTGGTCGGGTCCCAGAACCAGCCTTGGTGCGGACCACCATGCTCTTCGGCTGAACGGGCCAGGGCCAACGGACCCATGCTCGCCAGCTGAGGCCGCAGTTGTATCATCTGAGTCGTGATGGCCGGCATGAAGATCTGGTTCTCAAAATAGGCAGTCAGTAGGTTGACGCTAGCGGCCAGCTCCACCATCCGCCTCGCCTCGTCGACAGTACGACCCAGCGGTTTTTCACAGATCACAGCCTTGACTGGTGCCCCAGCCCTGACCGCGGCAACGATTTCCTCCATGTTCTCAAGCCGGGCGAAGTTGGGTGAACAGATTGCCACAATGTCGCAGTTCTGGCAGAGTTCAGCAATGGTAGAAAAAACCTGGCATTCACCCAGCCCTCTGGCATTCGCCTGGACCGCCAGTTCTTCAGCCCCCGCCGGTGCAAAAACACCAGTCACGACCACGCCACGCACCCTTTCCAGTGCCCGAAGGTGAAAAATGGAGTTGAAACCAGCTCCTATGAATCCTACGCGCCATGATTTCATCTTGTTTACTCTCCTTTCCTTTCTTTCCCTGTGTCACTCTAGGATATCTTTGGATTTTGCAGGAACAAAACGCTGTAATCCTCCATTATCAAAACAACGCGATTGTATCTTACTACCTTAATTTTGTTAAGTCAATTAAGCTCTTTTACATCAAAAACCGCCAGAATGACATCTGGCGATTATCTTTTTCCCCTTAAGATGAGGGGGATTAATGGTGGTTATGACTGCTTGCTTTTATAACTCCCCTAACTCCTCTTACCCTAAGAGGGGGATACTTCAATAAAACTCAAGACTAATCACACGGAAACGTTGGCGCCGGTGCCGAGGGTTGACCGTGTTTAACCCACTGGCCATCTTGGCACAGCCAATCATCTTCGCCGGACAGCAGCCGCAAACCGACAAAAACCGCCAGGACAAAAATGATTACGATAATAATGGTAACAGCTTTTTTACTCATAAATTTATTACCAATTAACTCTTAAAATCAAACAGCTCATCAATACTGACACTTAGGCTCGCGGCCACATCATGAGCCAGTTTGAGCGACGGATTGTATTTACCCTGCTCCAAAAAAACAATGGTTTCCCGCCGGACGCCGATTTTTTTGGCCAGTTCGTCCTGAGTCAGGCCAAGCTTAGTTCTCAATTCTTTAATTCGGTTCTTCATCTTAGTCGCCGTATCGGCTGTAAATTTTAAACAAAACCGCATTGAGAATCATTAGGGCGCAAACCGAATATAAAAGGGTGTAACTCAGATATTCAAATTCCGGATGAACCTTTTTAAGCGACAAAGCAATAAAACCGATTGCTACCATCAAAATTGAATAAACCGTCAAAGAAAGTCGAGCGGCTTGGCCAGCAACTTTATAATCTCGCTCATCGGCCAGGACCTCTTTGACCTTGGTTTTAACGCCATAAAGAAAACTGACTGCGGCGACCACCGCCACCGCCGGAAAAATGTAATTGCCGGAATTAACGGAAATGCTCACCGTCATCGCCAAAAGTATGGCCGTAATGACTTTATAGATCAAAAAGGTCTTTTTGCTCATAATGATTAGTTAATTAAATGTTAGAAATACTTAACTAACTTTCATGTTATATAATTCTAACATCAATGTCAAGACTTTAATGTGGATAACATTACTCGACTATTACCGCGGCACATTGACCATCAAAACAAGCGCAACGATAATCTCCCCCGCCGGTCCAAAGACTGCAGTCACAATCGCTGGCAGCCTGGCAGGCCGTCTGATGGTTAGCACCGCTATTTATTGCCGGGCCATATTGCCTTAAGGGACAAATTATCACACAGCGGCCCTGCCGGCAGGCGGTTGAATACGGACAATCCGAACGAACCGCGTAAGAACCGGGCAAAGGGCAGTCCTGAGCACTGTCACAATTCTGCCCGATAAGGTCCTCGGTCGGCACCAAATCATTAATTTCTTCGGTATAGGTTATACCCTGATAGCGGCATTGACGCGGATAACTCTCCATCACCGGATTACCCTTCGCTACGCAATCAGAAAAACTGCCAGAAAGCTTCGGTCCGACAGGTGAACCGACTGGCTCTTGGTTTAGGCACCCAGTCAAAAAAGTTACGCTGGCTAAAACCACAAGAAGATAAGTATATTTCATATAATTTCATTACTATTATACCAATTTTTAAAATTTTTGACATTAACCATTATCAAAATTCACCAAAGCATTTATCCACATATTGACAACTGACACCGACGGTATATATTTATAAGTATACTAATATTGGATTAAAGATTAACCACTAAAATTTCTCTGGCGATGGCCACCAAACAATCATCAAGCTTAACTTTAGAAGATTCCGAACCTCCTTCTGAATCCCAAACCACCACTCAACCCAAAATTGAAGCCCCGATCAAACCGGTTAATGGCGATAGGTGGTCTTTTTTTTATGCCAGTCAGTTGCAAAATAAGACTTTAGCCATCCTCTACAGCGATGCTAAACGAGAAGAATTCCCAACTGACGACCAATATTTGACTGAGGTAGAAATTTTTGAACGGGCTAAGATTATTGCCCCTTATTTTGAAAAACTCGGACTCAAAGTGGTTCTCCTGCCCGGCAACAGTGAGCTGCCAAACCAGCTGATTAAAATCAAACCGGATTTAATTTTAAATTTAGTCGATTCTGTCCGAGGTAAAGAATACCTGGCCTCAACCATACCGGCACTCCTGGACCTCTTTAATTTTAATTACACCGGCTCGGGCGGCCTGGGCCTGGCGATCAACTCCAATAAGTTCCTGACTAAAAAATTACTGGAACAAGCCGGCGTGCCGCTGCCGCGTTATCAACTTTTTAATACCTCTAACGATCCAATCGACCCTCAGCTGAAATTTCCTCTGATCTCCAAACTCAACGAAATCCACGGCAGCGTGGCGATTGATCAAAGCGCGATCAGCGAAAACGAAGTTCAGTTGCGCTCCCGGCTTAAAAAATTCATCTCTCTTTATCATCAACCGATGATCGTAGAGGAATTTATCGTCGGCCGAGAGCTAACCGCCTACGTATTTGAAGGTGTGGTGCGCAAAGTTTATATCGCTGAAAAAAAATTCGTGGAAACAGCCGAAAAATATAAAATTGCCAGCTTTGATGCGGTCTGGAAAGGTATCAACAGCTATGACTATGTTCGGACGGAGAACCAGGGCATCCTCGAAAGTTATGTTCGAACCGCTTTTGATGTTTTAAAAATGGATGACTATTCTAAATTCGATATCCGCCAAGATGAATCCGGTCGCTATTATTTTATCGACTGTAACGCCAATCCGGCGTTTGGCCCGCTGGAAACCGATTGCGCCATCAGCCACGTCCTTAAAGTTTACAATATTGATTTTAACGAAATTATTCGCCGCCTCATCGCCAATGCGCTGAAAGAGGAAAGCGAATCTAAAACTTAAGTTATGAATTTAGGTTTTACCTACAATGTCCGCCATGCTAAGCCGAATCCAAACGATCCGAAATATATTTTAGAAGCGGAATTTGATGAACCGGCAACTATTCGCGACATTAAAAAAACTTTGGAAAAATTAGGTCATCGGGTTTTTATGGTTGAAGCCAACGAAAATGCCTACCTTAAATTTAAAAAATTAAAATCAAAACTTGATTTGGTATTTAACGTCTCTGAGGGTATTTTCGGTCAAGACCGTGAAGCCCAGATTCCCGCCATCCTGGAAATGCTGCAAATCCCCTACACCGGTCCGACCCCGCTGGTTTACGCCTTAGGTTTAAATAAAGAAAAAGCCAAGGAGGTAATGCGGGCCAACCATATTCCGACCCCCGACTGGCTGACCTTAAACTCTGCCGCCGAATTGAAACGGAACCAAATCAAAACTTATCCCGTCATAGTCAAGCCAATCGGCGAAGGTTCAAGCAAGGGTATCAGCGCAAAAAATTTGGTTAATAATTTCGATCAACTTAAAAAAATCGTTCGGGAACTGATTAATAAATTTCACCAATCGGTTTTGATTGAAGAATATCTAACCGGCCGAGAGTTCACCGTCGCTATAATCGGCAATCCGCCAATGGTTCTTCCGATTATTGAAATCACCTTTAATGACCTGCCGAAAGGCATGCCAAAATTTGATCACTTTGAAGCCAAATGGATTTATGACAACCCCAAACGCCAAAGCGACCCGCTGATCTGCCCGGCTAAACTGACTAAGAAATTAGAAAAACAGATTAGAGAAATCGCCCTTAAGGCTTTCAACAGCCTGGGGTTCAAAGATTGGGCTCGATTGGATATTCGATTGGATAAAAATAACAAACCCCAATTCATTGAAATTAATTGCCCACCAGGCATTATCCCCGATCCAAAAGAAAATTCCCGCTTCCCTCGCGCCGCCGCCGCCGCTGGTCTTGATTACGAAACTATGATTGAAACTATTATCCGGTCGGCTTGCCGACGCTATAAAATTAAATATCATTGATCCCTAATATGCTCCATCGGAGACTTTCACCCTATTTAACAAAATTAGCTAAAACTTCCCCGGCGATTTGCCGTCAATTTGTGCCCTCAAATCTTGAAGAAAAAGATGAGGATATTACCGTGGCCGATCCTCTGCTGGAAGAGGAGCACACCGTGGTGAAGGGGTTGGTTTATAAATATGGCAACCGAGCGCTGGTGCTGCTAACCCTCAACTGCGCCGCTTATTGCCGTTTCTGCACTCGCCGGCGAAAAGTTTCCCATCTGGAGAAAGGTGTTATCACCGCCAAAGATTTGGATAACATGGTCATTTATTTAAAAAATCATCCGCAAATTAAGGAGTTGATTATTTCAGGCGGCGATCCGCTGACTGTCCCCAAACTGTTAAAATTGGCTCTGACGAAATTTTCGCGGCTGCCGCAAATCAAAGTTTTGCGCGTCGGGTCGCGGCTGCCGGTTTCTAATCCGGCAATGGTTGACTCGGCGGTTATCTCAGCTCTAAAAGTAGTCAAACGACAACCCCTCTATTTGATGCTTCATTTCGAACACCCTGATGAGATTACTGCCGCCGCCGTTAAAGCGGTCAAAAAACTCCAAGCGGTATGTACTATGACCTTATCGCAATCAGTTTTTCTTAAAGGCGTAAATGATGATGTCAAAACCCTCTACGCATTATTTTCCCGACTGATAGAAATCGGCGTCAAACCTTATTACATTTACCGTTGCGATTACGTCCGCGGCGCCGAACACTTTATTGTTGATATCAAAAAAGAAATTAAAATTATGACTGAGCTTCGAACCCGTCTGAGCGGCCTGGCCTACCCCACCTACGTCATAGACGCCCTTGAAGGAGCCGGTAAGATTCCGGTGCCACTTGGCTTCTGGCCGGTCAATTTTAAATTTTACCGGGACTTTAATCACAAAAAAATCAGGCTGGTTGAACCAAAAAAATAGCGCGGTTTAATTTACAGAATAAATAGAATACTATCGGCGATGAAAAGCTGATTTTTTTATTGCTTCTGATAACTTCAAAATTTAGATTGGATTAAATCATTAGCGACATTGACCCGGTCAGGGGTTTGGAACAAAGGGTTGCCATCTCCCCCTTAAAATAAGGGGGATTAAGGGGGGTTATGATTCTTTACTTCGTAACTCCCCTAACCCCTCTTATCCTAAGAGGGGGACACTTTGATAGACCAAAGAAAAAAGTAACCTTGACAAAAAAGCCATTTTAAGCTAAGATGCCGATGTAAAGAAGTGTTGCCTTTTGGTAGCGCTTCTTTCAGTCTAAAGGTCGGCCTTACACAATATATAATTAAAAAATTAAAGCTGGAGAAAAATATGTCGCTATTTTTCATTGGGATAGTCGAAATGATTATCATCACCTTTTGGACTAACGCCGTAACTAAAACCAAGGTCCTGGCCAGCGGCGGAATCACCGTAATCAACATTATTATTTGGTATTACGTTCTGCAATCAATTATTGAAAATATCAATAACTGGCAGTTAGTGATTCTCTATGCTCTCGGTTGTGCCGTTGGCACCATGGTTAGCACTTATTACTTTAGTCTTAGGGAAAAAAATCAACCAGTTTTAACCGGTTGTTAAAATCAAAAATATGTCGAAAGACGATGTCCCCTTACCTCAAGCGGGATTAAACTAAAAAACCAGTCGCCTAAGGTGACCGGTTTTTTAGTTTAGCTCAACTATCAGACGACAGCCTCTGCTTCCTTCGGCTCTAAACCAATTGCCGATGTGACTGATTCGGATTTTTCTGGAGAAACAACCCAGCCAAATTTACGCAAATTACCGGCCAAGTGTTTGGAATTACGTCGGCATCGCTGCTCAATGGCGTTAGCTCGGTCGTGAGCCGGATCGTAGTCTAAATGTTCTTTTATCATCAAGTCATTTTCATAAAGTTCGTGCAATATCACAAAAAGTTTTTCCGCTTGACTGACAGCGCTGTCAATCCAAATTTCATCTTCAGGCACATAAGGATCAACCTGATGATGGCTGCCGGCGGTAAACTCCGGATCCCAAGCGCTGCGGACCAGCCGGCCATTCACCAGCCAAATTTTAAAACCATTAGGCAGCCGCTTCAACAGCCGCTGATGAATCTTTTTTAGGTCAATTTCACCATCCTTCTTCAATACTTTTTTTAAATCTCCGGCTTTAGCTCGATCAACCCTCTCCTTTTGGTCCGCGGCATTGGTAGCCGTGATATAGTCATAACCCTGTTTCATCATCTCCCATTCAACCAATAAGTGAGTAAGAAAAAAGTCTTTTTCTTTTAGCACCAGCGCTTCCGGATCCAGCCAAAATTCATCTTCCGGAATAAACGGAAAAACAAAATGCTGACCAAAGTTGGTAAAATCCATATCTAACTGACGTCGGATGCGATTGCCGTCCACCAGCCAAACCGTGATTTCACCGATTGACTGCAACTTTTTGAGATAAAATTTCTTTTTCGACATTGACTCAGATTATTTCTCTGTCGCCTGCTTAATTATGTCAATCACCGCTTTTTCTCGTTTAAAAAAGCCATGGTTGGCATTCTTGATTATTTTAATAATAGCATTTTTACCGGCCAGACTTTCTTCAAACCATTTAACTACTTCTGATAGCGGCCGGTCCAGATATTCGTCTTTTTGAGCAAAAACCAAAATTATCGGTATGATTACTTTTTGTAAAGTAGCCGGCCGGCGGAAAGGCGTGGCATAGCAAAATATTTCTTCTTGGCTATTAGGAGTAAATAAACTTAAAAATCTTTGGGCATCATGCAAATTGGGCCACACTTCCGGCGGCAAAAGCTGATGCTTTTTGCCCGACTTGACTAATTTAAGCGCCAGGCTTTCTGCTTTTTTTACTTCTTTTTTATGAAAACTAATCGCATCGGCATAGTCGCTAATCGGACAAAGTAAAATTACTTTGGCAATTTGATTTTGCTTTTTAGTTTTGGCTAAATAATAAATTGACTTTTGGCAGCCGGTTGAATGGCCGACCAAAATAATTTTTTTAAAGCCCTGCTTTTTACAAAAATTAACCGCGCCCTGGATGTCATCAACGCAATCAGTAAAAACTTCGTGAGCTGAGCCGGCCAGACTTTTGTGCTGCTTACCTTTTTTATCCCAACATATGAGTCTGGATATTTTATCATGACCACGATTATTAAAAGTCAAAACCGAGGTTCTACTATCGGCTAATTTATAGACCAAACTCGGCCAAAACATCGCGCCTCCCAGGGCGTGAACAAAAATAATCACCTGCTTTGATTTTGGTACCAAAAACCAGAGTCCATTAAGCTGGAATCTTTTCGGGGTTAAAAATCTGACTGGCTGGCAATTCATATTAATATAGCTTAAGTATAACAAAAAAATCAAAAAATTCCTAAACTTCTTAAGTTCTGAAAAATTCTAGCAATCAATTCTCTGACGGTGACAGAAAATTACCTAAAAAAAACCCTTTGATATTATCGCAGGGCTTGATATTGTCACAGGATGTTTTTTACCTGTCGCCTTTCAGTCCGGATAAAAACTGTAACGACCCGGGTTAAGCGGCGAGGGAATTTTATATCCTGCTTCAACCTTTCTTATCCCGGTCCCAGATTCGCCCGGCATAAGAATTTTCTCGTGCGGACTTACAACGTACTTGCCACCACCATCATTAAGGTAGATGACAAGATTCGGTATGGCCTGACCCGACAGCTCCTCGTGCAAACCACGCATCAGGTCTAAAGTTTGAGCAAGAGGAATCCGGAAATGCTGCGCTCCAGGCGTCTCAATAAACTGAACCGCATAGTACGGACTGATCCCACACCGGGAAAGCAGGGTCCAAAAAAGTTCCTTTAGGATCTTACGATCATCGTTAACGCCCTTAAGCAAAGGGGTGTACGATCGCAATGTCATACCGTGACAACTCAATCTCCGGCAGACATCTACCACTTCGTCACATATTTCCAGAGGATGGGTAAAATGCAACGTCATGATATTGACACGACCGGCGAGAACACTGAGCAAACCTTCCGTGATTCGTTCCGGACGGACTACTGGGTATTTGGTGTCAATACGTATAATCTGAACACCCGGTATAGCTCTCAGCTTAGCGAGCAGATTACCCAAGTCTTCGTCTGAAAGAGAAAGCGGGTCCCCACCGCTTAATATCACATCCCGAATCTTCGCATCCTGACTTCCATTCCACGACCGGATATAATCGAGGCTGGGCTGCATATTTATTGGCCGCTCATTCCCGGCTTCAGCCCGCCTAAAACAATACCGGCAGAGGACCGGACATTTAAATGACGGGATGAGAATTATCCGATCAGGGTATAGCCGTCTGATGTTGTGCGGTTGATAACAGTTCGGCAGATCAAATTCCCCCTTGCGATGGCCAGTCCCCATTCCATCCACTTTCCAGCCTGCCAACCTCTGTCCAAATTCAAGTGCTGAAGGGATAACGGTTCTCAATAACGCCTGAGCTCCCTTCTTATCGCCACTGGCGATTATCCGCCGGATAAGCCTGATCATATGTGACGAAATGAGCACTTTGACACTTCTATTCGCCGCCGCGCTCAAACCCGGCTCGTCGACAATAAGCTCAGAAAGTCTTAACAACTCTGTCTGCCTTTCTTCTGTGGACATTCCCGGTAAAACCCTGATTTCTTCGGTTTTCTTTCCCATAATCTACCTCCCTCCTACTTCTATGGATTTTCAAATAACATCTGTCACAATGAAGATATTCTATTGTAACTTTTAATTATAATACTTGACAAATAAAAGTAAATAATGCTATATATAAAGTGTCATAGATAACAACACTTTATGGAAAATCATAAACTTTTGGCTCAATTTGGACTTTCTGGGGCAGAATCCTCTATTTACCTTGCTGCCCTAGAGCTGGGGGAAAGCTTACCTAAGCATCTTGCTGAAAAGGCAAGTGTTAAAAGGCCAACCCTCTATAAACTGCTTCCCGACCTTTTTTCCAAAGGCCTTTTAACCCAAACCATAAAAGGTAAGCGACGATACATTGTGGCCGAAGACCCACAATTACTCATTGAGAAAAAACAGTCTGAACTCAAAATGCTTGAGGAGAAAATACCCGAACTTCAGCTCCTCCTCCGCACTGCGAAAATTAAACCACAAATCATTTTTTATGAAGGAATTGAAGGGTTGAAAAAAATATACGTTGATAATTTACGTGGGAAAAAACCAATATTGGAATTTGTCGGTTTAGAAAATATTCACCCTGAGATTGACGCTTATGTTAAAAATTACTATATCCCACAACGTATTAACAGAAAGATTCCCATCAAAATTATTATCAGCGGTGAAACGGCGACCCAACGATTTCAACTCAAAACTGATCCCTATGCGTTGCGCGAAGTAAAGACTATTGATAAAGAAAAATTTCCGATTCCATTAGACAGCTATATTTACGGAGATAGTATTTCTTTCTTAGTATTTCGCGGTGATAGCGAACCGATAGGAGCCATCATCAGATCAAAAGAGATTGCTACAACGATACGGTCATTGTTTAATCTTATCTGGTCAAGGTCTTAACTTAATAACAAAAACAGAGGTTTTGACCTCTATTTTTTTATTGTGACTCCGTGAATAAACGAACCGGCAATTCCTAAGCTCCAGGCGTTGGAATTATTGGGTTAAAAAGGAATATCTTTCTGCCCAGCCGGCTTAAAAAAATTCAAAGCCAGACGGCAAAGCCGCAATTGGTCATAAGAATATCGGCCGCCCAGTTTTTCAAAAACCGGTGACAGCCGTTCAAAGCCCAACCGGGTAAAAGCCTCCGTAATTTCTGGCAAAAACTTTATCAACTCCTGCGGCAATAAACAGGCTAAATCATTGGGACTTATTTTATTTTGACTGACCAACTTTTCCAGATGACTAATAATCGTGCCTTCGTTTAAACCGCGTTCCTTGGCAATAACCGCCGGGTTTTTACTTTGCTGCCAAAGCAATAAAGTCTGGGAGTAGGTATCAACTTTAATTTTATTTTTGCGATCAAAACCGGATGCCTCAAGTCTACCACCACAAAATAAAATAAAGTCACGCTGTTGGTTTTTTAGATCAATGGCCGAACCATTGGCTAAATCAGCCTCTGTTTTGAAAGAACTGGCACGAAATTCCTGGTCTTTAACCAGGACTTGCTGGTCAACTTCAAAGGCCCGCTGATTATACCCCAGCAGATGCAAGCCCAAAAGTCGGCGCACTCGAGACAACGCCACATACCCCTGACCAAACTCAAAGACTGCCGATAAATCCATTACCGCTTCATCTAAACTCATACCCTGACTTTTGTGAATCGTGATCGCCCAAGCCAAACGCAGAGGCAGCTGGGTAATCTTTGCCCGAATATTGCCGTCTTCTTCCAGGGTCCAGTCGGCGAGTTCGACCTGAATCTTTTCACCGGTCTTAGTCGCCACCACAGGATAGCCGCTTGACTCGACAAAACCTATCACCGTACCTAAAGTGCCGTTGACAAATTTACCTCGCTGATCATTTTTAGTAAACATTACTGCCGCGTTAATCTTTAAGCTCAGTACTTGAGGCGAAAGACAGCCTTTTTGTAAACCGGCCACCAGCGGCTTTGGCCCAGAGCTAGACATGACAAAATTTTCCATCTGACCAGCCAACCGAACCAGCTTATCACTATTAATTCGATCAACATCGGCATTATGGGAAAAAAGCTTAGGCACATTGTGGGGTGATTGAGAAAAATCAATCAGCCGCGATTTGATTAAAGTTAAGTGGCTTTCGCTAAAATCATTTTTCCGAATCGCTGAAAGTATTTGGGTAAAATCACTGTCTGATTGACGGTACTGTTCGGTTAGATAACAAACTACCAAACCGGCCTTTTGCCAAACCGGCGACTGAAAAGCAAACCGCCAAGTTGGCAAATTAATTAAAGTGTCGGTTTTTGCTGCCTCGGCTTTAACTACAGGCGGCAGCTGAAAAAAATCACCGACTAAAATTATCTGCAAACCGCCGAATGGCGCCGGATTTTTTTTTATTTTTTGGCTCAGCGCGTCAACCATAGCTAAGACTTCCGGCGTTAGCATTGAAACTTCATCGATAATTAAAATTCTAGCCGCCGCCAGCCGCTTAACAATCCGCTTATTGGTGGCAATTGAAGCCAGTTCAGACCGGCTTAGCTCTTTCTTGATACCTAAACCCGCCCAAGCGTGGATAGTCATCCCGCCAATATGAGTGGCAGCAATGCCGGTAGAAGCGGTAGTGGCCGGTTCAATGCCGTGCGAACGCAAATAGGCGACATACTGGTTGATGACGTAAGATTTACCCGAACCGGGTTCACCGGTCAAAAAAACGTTAACACCGGTTTTCATTATATCCAATGCCTGAGTTTGGCGCATAGAGTTTAACTAAAATTAAAATAAGTTCTCCAATATTCATACAATTTCTTAGTAGCAATTAGGTCGCCGGTATTGTATCGAGCAATATCAATAAACTTTTTTTCTTTGAACAATCGACTGACATCCTCACCGGTAATACCACCGGCTTTAGGGCTGGTGATGCCGAAGGCCCGGCTCCATAAATGCAAGTTGCCCTTTTTCCTGACCGCGCCATAAAAATTAAACTCATCAAGCAAATCAATATGTCGCGTGCCAACTTTTTGGCTGGATAAATAACGATTGGACATTAAATTTTTTGTCGGTTTGACCCCATTAACCGCTGAGCGAACAAATAAAAACGGGATATCAAAACCTTTGCCGTTGAAAGTGACAAAGTCAGTATACCGTGAAGCACCCTGCCAAAATTTTTCTAACATGGCCTTTTCGTTCAGCGCTTCAAATTTAAATCTGTCTTCCTCAAATGGCGCCAAGTCTTGACCTGGGGCGGCAAAATAAACCGCGCCTTGGTCTTTTTCGACATCCAAAACACCGATGGCTACAATTTGTCCAGTCAATGGCGAAAAGCCTAAACCATCTTTAAGCGTGGTCAAGTCGGCTTGATATTCCTCTTCACTGCCTGCCTCCCGTTTAATCCACCAGCTTAAAGCGTCCTGAGTGGCTTGGTCTAAAGAGTCAAAATCCTCACCGATAGTTTCGATGTCAATAACAAGAGTAGGCATAGTTTTTTATTTAATCTAATTAATACCCGATAATTATACCGCAAAAATCAAATGCCTCAAAAATTCAATTAAAAACGCCCCAAAAATGGCGCGCTATGTTGATTGATTTGATTATACCTTTATTCTAATAAAAAATATTACGAATGTCAAATAATGGTAATAAACAATAAGCGAACAGTATAAAATAGCATAACATATTATTAGAATATGTCCGCCATTTCTGACTATTGGCGACTAGATCTTTTTGCCACTTCTGCCAAAAAATTATCCCTTTCCGTATCAATCAATAAATTAATCTTACCATTGGTTGTTCTAAACGGGTGCAGTGCGTAATTGATTCCATTATCAGAAAGCTCCAATGAGACCGCCAGGCCTTTTTGGGTTTCATCTGAAAAGTATTGATCAAAAATAAAGTTGCCAAGAGAATAGAAAATAGGTTTACCTTTGTAGACCTCAACTCCCTGCACGACATGCGGATGATGCCCGACAACGGCATCGGCGCCATCGTCAATAAGCTTATGGGCCACATCTTGTTGGATCATGTCAAAATAAATGTCATATTCTTCGCCCCAATGGATATTGACGATAACCCAATCCGTTTTGGTTTTTAGTAAACCAATTACCTTTTTTACTTTTTCTAGATCCAATCTCGTACCGATCATGCTTAAACCAACCAGGCCGATCTTTTTATCTTTTATGGTTACAACCGTGGCGCTACAGTCAGATACAACGCCATTTTTGCAACCGGAAAAATCAAAGCCAAAATTACTTAAATTATTTTCCGTCTCCTCCATCCCCTGTTCGCCTTGGTCGTCAAAGTGATTGTTGGCGACATTGAAAAAATTAAAACCATACTTTGTTAATTCAAAAACCGTTTTAGGGTTAAAGGCAAAATCAAAATCTTTAACCGGTTTATAATAGCGCCCACCGTTAGTCACCGCCCCCTCAAGATTACCGCTAATCAAATCATAGCCATCAAAAAAATTGACCTTCTTTAAATCATCTAGGATATAGTTAAGTCCTTTTTTGTTAATAATTTCTTTTATCCCTCGATCTAACATTATATCGCCGACAAACAGCATTTGGATTCGGCTTAATTCGATATTTTCTTCCCGAACAAAAAATCCGGTCACATAGCTGGTCGTGCTGGATAGGTCAGGCTTACCGGATAATATTGCGGAATTAGAGTTAGCTAAAAAATTGAATTTCGCTTTACTTAATTGACTGAATTTAAGCAACGTATAAATTGAGGCCGGCGAATCAATTGCTAAGTGATAAATGTTTGAAAAATCAAAACCGGTAATGGCCGCGATGGATGCCTTATCGTCTTGCTGAGCCTCTTGGCTAGTTTTATAGTGGGAAAAATCAACACTGGCTAAAACCAGCACTTTTTTATTCTGATAAATTTTAAACAGCGCCTCGGCCAGATCGGTAGCTGTTTGCTCGTCAACGTTAGGTTTGAGAATAATAGGCAAGAACGTCGCGTTAGGGAAGGTTTTTTTAATGAAAGCCACTTCGCTATTGATTGAATGTTCGCCCTGCATTACGTCCTCTTCCACCCTTATTTTTCCTATATCTAGCAACTCTTTCAAAATACTACCATCCTGTCCTAAAACGCCATATGGCGTCTGCCAGTCATAAGCCGAAGTGATAATATCAGACTGTCCCAGCAAAAAATGGTTAGGGCCTATTAGAATAACGGCATCGTAATCCTGCCCCTCCAAGTTGCGAAAAAAATTGGCAATCAAGTCGGCCGCCAGTAAATGATGTGGAATAATACCGGCAACAACATTTTTACCGGATAACTCAAAATCTTTACCCGAGAATTTATAAGCTGTTTCAAAAAATTCCCGATCATTGGGGTAGGCGGCGTGAAATTTTGGTTCAGCTTTATTTAGATGTAATGGTTTTGAATTAATCAATACGCAGCAAACAGCCAACAGGCCTATCAGAGATAGGCCTGCGACTACTATAATAAATAATTTTTGTTGATTTCTTGTCATGCTATTTCACAAGCTCGGTTGACCATCGATCCGGCATCGGCAACTCACCACTGCCTTCGTAGACTTTTGCCTGCCAATCTTCATCAGATAGACGCTCAAGTAGCTGATCGGTAAATTCATAATGATTAAAGACAACACCGCGAGTCAGTCGAGTACCATTAATGTCTTTAACCGCCACTTACATAATGTAAGGCTTGCCGGTTGCCTCATATAATATCTGACCCTTGACCCCGTCGGTATGGATATCGGCAATAATTCCGGCTCGTTTTTCTCTTTTTGTTAATTCCTGCCCCGACACCGGTTCAACAACCCGCCTTATAGTAAAACTGATGGTACGCAGCTTCTCAAAATCTTCGTCACTAATCTTTTCGTTTTTAAGTTCTTGCTCGGCCAGTTGGCGGAAAAACTTACTCGAATCAATGAATACCTGGTACTTAGTTTCATATTCAGCTGGAAACACACCACGGCTTTCAAGCCCACTTCTCGTCACCTCGGCTAAATCGATAATCTTATTCCAAAACGCTACATCCGGCTCAACGTATCCTTTAACTACCGGCGGCAATTCCGGATTTTCACCTCCGCCACCGCCGAGTTCGGCGTATGACTGTTTGGCATAAAGCAAAGTATCATGTTTTAATTCGGTAAATGAACCAAGAGCAGTCCCTAAATTCTTTTTCTGCCACGAATCGGTCTGCATAAAATACGGGTAACCCTCACCGTAATTGCCTAATAATGTTTTTAGGGCATCAAGCCAGCGCCAATAAATATTTTTTGACCACGTCACGGGATCGTAACTGGCAAACTCGGTTTTCAAGCCGTTTAGAACTTTAATAATAACCTTATCCGATTGTCGGCTCTGTCCTTCAATTCTTACCGGATCATTAACCCATTGGTCGAGATAAGTTTTCACGACCGCGTTATTAGGCGCAAGAACATACATCGGCATCAAAGCCGTCGGCATTGATGGCAACATCTGGCCGGTTTCCGGTTCAGGTTGCCCGATACCCTGGGTTAAATTATTGATGATGTATGCATCAGGCGTAAATCGCTGACCCATAAACCTAAACTGTTTGATATCGGCCAACAGCTCATCTCTTTTACCACCGTCATCATATACCCACAGTAATTCAGAAATGATTTTCGGCGCCGGCAGATCTTTCTTGGCTTTGGCGATAAAACTGTTTAAAAGCTGTTCATCGGCAAACTTTTCGGCAGTGACATCATTGCCGTATACGTCATTAATCACGCCGGTATATTGATAGGCGGTTAAATCATCAACTTCACCGACGAAAAAGTCAATGACGGTAGCCATATCAGACCACAATTTTGACAGATTCTGATCATTGACTTTAACGTTATTAACCTGAGCGGTAATCAACAGCGCGTCTCTGGTTAATTCCGGGCTACTTAACGGAAAACCCATACGGCCGTACCACATCATGGCCACAAAATAGCTTTTTAAAATATCGTTTTTAGTATAGTGCGATCGCGGCTTGAATTGCGAATAATCATTTTCAAACTCCGGCCGCAATGGCGTAAACAGCGGCGACCAATCCTTGCCTTCCGCTTTTTGAATTAAAGCCAGTTCCGCTTGAGCTAAATTATAAATTTCATCGCTTAGTGCTTGTCCGTCATATGTTTTATCGACCAAGGCAAAAGTGAAATCCTGTCCGCTATTTTCTATTTTTTTAGCTTCTACGGCGTCAAGATATTGGGCAAAGGTATCAAAATTCTTCGGGTCCACATCAACTTTAGCCGATTGGTTGCCGGCATCAAGCACAACTAAGGGAATTAAATAATATACTGACAGACGCTTGTAAGAATCTTTTAATTTCTGATCGGCAGTAGCGTTATATTTTTCAATGGAATCTAAAAATAAAGACTGAGTCATTGCTCGCAACATGGGCTGAAATTTGATTTCTTCGATACTTTGGAAACTGCGATCAACCAAGACATGATAAAGATGAAGCGCTACATCACTAGTGATAAATAACGCATCGTCAGGCTGCCGATAATACTTGTCACTTGATCCGCTAAACTGATTGTACATATCAACAAAATCGTCCCGTGCTGGTTCTTCGCCAACAATATTATTGTCAACTAAAAAGAAGCCATTATTTTCTAACATCGTTTTTTGACTACCGGAGAATTCAATACCGCCGTCAACTTTAAAACTATTTAGGTTTTCAATTTGGTTTACTTGAACTTTAGCCAAAGGCACCGAGGGCTTAACCGTACTGCCAGTTTCTCCAGTTTGAGCAAATGCTGGCTGAACCAAACCAAAACTCCAATGGTCAGATGATACTTGCTGGTTGGTGTTACCAATTAACGATACTGAACCGTTTTTGTTTAAAAAAATATAGGCCGACGCTGACGCTGCTATAACTAAGATTAAGGCGGCCAGTAGAATGTATTTATGAAGATGTTTGTTACTCCGACTAAGGGCTGGCTCTAAAGAGCCTTTGTTCTGGTTTGGATTCATATTTTTTAATTAAATTATTTGTTTTAATTATAGCAAGAAAGTAAACAAAAATCACCCCGTCTGACGCGCTTATATAAGTTATATATTTTTTAGGTAAACAATAAAGAAGTCACGCTAGGAACAATATTTATGTCATAAAGAGGGATAGGGGCTATACGGCTAAATTTTTAAGGTTGTCTATTATTTTTGCTGACTGATCTGCTCGCCGTAATGATACACAAAATCACTGAAAGTTTTATCATTTGGAATATCTTGCGGAAGATACAGCGACAATTCATATACTCTGTCACTGCCAAAAAGATACCAGGTTATCTGCCCACCACTGGCGGCACCTGGTTCGTGCCGGACCCGAAGCGCTGTCATACCGCTGACATTTGTCCAAGATTTTTCCTTAACCAGTGCTTCATCCTCTGCCCACGCTAACTGGGGCCAGTCTTCGGGCCGTTTTGGATCTCCGTCAAATTTAATCACGCTCATACCAATCTGGTCGCCATAAGCGTAGCCTTCGGTATTACCAATATCTGGCAGAGTTTTCTGCTTGGTTAAAACTATTCGTGAATCGCTTAACTGATGAACATACCAACCCGGCGGTATTTTGTCTGGGATTGGGATAAATAAACCATTGTTTTCTTTAGAGGAAAAGCCAATCACGTCCGAAGCAATCTTAGCGGACCAATCGCCGGCCGGATTGAAAAATATGCCCAGTCTCATATCCGGAATCCCGCGCAAAATTCCCAAGGGAATTCGAAACAAAGTGTAGGATTCAACCTCCGCGCTTAACGGGGTGGCTGAAACGATGCGGCTTTTACCTAGATATAAAGCCAGTCGCTCTAAAGGATTATCATAATGAGCATTGAGAGCCTGCATCACATTCTTTCTGAAACTTTCATCGACTGAAACCGCGTCATGAACGATCAACTTAGGAATTGCAATCCCCACGGCTAAAATGACAATTAGGGTCGCTAATATTGATAAAAGTATTCGTTTTTTCGTCATATACCTAAATTATTCGGTAGCCGTAATAACCGAACCGCATTTTCCTTCTGCCTGGTTGATAATATCAAATATGTCATCTATGTTTGGTTTCGGCAGCGATTAGTTTGTTGCCGTTCTTAAGCGTCAGCATGACTATTTTTCCGTGGGTCTGAAGCACCTTCTCTATTTCACAGTTATTGACAGCCAGTACTGCCTGCCCCCAGGTACTATTATTTTTTTGTCAACACATCTGATTTAACGGTTTGAACTATACGATCCACCGTCGCATCAAGATCAAAAGTCTCGCGCTCGCTGGTGCAGGCCTGACTTTGTTCTTCGTCGTAATTAGCGCAATTTGGATAGCGTAAAACGAAACTGACCGAAACAAGCATTCCGCCCTCAGCGGTTGTATAAACATAGGAAGAATAAACGCTTCCCGCAGCTCCTTCGTTTTTAACATTGACGCAATAAATCCTATTATCAACCACTCTCTGCGTGATTATCTCCGTTAAACTATTTTTCTCCTGTGGCGTTTCTATGCAAGAAAAGCTGCCTGGCTCAATTTTGACTACGGGCGGCCAGGTTTGGGTAAAAACATATTTGGTTAGCAACTTTTCCGGATATTGGAATTCAATGCTGTCTGATTGATAAGTTTTCCACAAATCATCCGGCTGGCCATCGACAACCCAACATCTATGATCCAAACATACCGCACTCTTGTTGCCCAAACATTGCAGTTCGCCGGTTGAAGGATAAGAATCGACCAATTTTAAAATCCTTGCGGCATTGTCCTGATTGACCACGATTGCGCAGCTAAATGGCGCCCGGTTGGCTATAATCGTGCAGTCAGAATCTTGTTGGCAATATCCGGCATTGGCGATTTGATAAGAGATGTATGATTCCTTAACCGACATGGCGGAGGTAAACTTTAGTGTCAGCAACACCATAAAGCCGAATAAAAATATCGTGCTGTTTATCTTCTTTATTTTCAATTTTTTATTAATCAATTTGATGGCGAAATAGACTGCCAAGAATAATACCCAATATATTAGGTAGTCAAAAATTACGTAATGGTAGAATCTGCCGGGAGAAAATATCCACTTATCAATTGAAAAACCGTCCAAGACATCTTTGATTTGGTTAATTAAAAACGGATACGGCCAGCCATACAGACTGCTCATAATCGTTCCACCGATTTTGACTTTAAAAATCGCCAACGAGGATGTGGCTACCAGCAACGGACCAAAAAAAATAATGGCCCAGTCCAATTTGTTTTTGTATAAAGAATAAAAACCCTTTAAAACTATGCCGAATAGTCCGCCCAAGAAACTCACAAAGAAAAAAACTAAAACCATCATCCAAGTGTCCTGATCCCATAATTCGAAAATAGGCATTGGGTTATTATAGACAAAATTAGACATCACATACATCCTTAAAAAAACCAAAATTGCCGAAAGAAAACTAAAAATCAATGATCCGGCCAGCAACTTAGTTAAAAATTTATGGGTAACGGTTTCTTTTTGCATCCAAACTAAAAAACAGCCGGCTAAAATCAGGTAAGGCAAAATCGACCAACCATAATTAAAAACCCATGAGCTGATTACCAAAAAAACCACCGCGCAAATAACTGACGTTAAAATCGTTGGTTTAAATTTTTTCATAGCTATTATTTTTATTGATTAATAAATAAGCACCTTTAAAGGCAATGCCAACTAAGCCGCCAAAAACAAAAGTGCCTGACAAAAATAAGACAAAGGGCGCAATGCTGACAAGATTGGGAATCGGGCAATGCGGACCGTAATTGTAATCAAAGCACTCAATTACTTGAATTACGCCGGCAAAAACAAAAGTAGTAATCAACGAACCTAAAATGAGTTTGGGTAAAAATTTATAGCTTCGATCTTCTCCTTGAACCAATACCATTAATATACCGGATAAAATTGGCAATAATAAAAGCTGGGCACCCCACAAAATTCTAAACCAATGGGGTTCAAGGTAAAATATTACCCCAAGCATTATAGTACTAACAGAGATTAAATAAATCTTTTTCATGGCTTAATTATACCAAAAAAACAGACAAAAAGCACTCCACTTGGCGTGCTTTATTGACTATTTGTATCCGAATAATCAAAAAGTCTGCATCAAATAAAATTTAACTCAAACCAAAAAATATTCGTAAATACAGGCTATTTTTTATTGATACCAGCGGCCGGACTCTCCACCAGAGGCGGATGCGCCTTTGGCGCAGAACCAAATATCTTTACCCCGCACCATAAAAATAATGTTTTGTTCTCTAAATAAAAATTTATTATCAATAGTTATTAAAATAAATAATATAATTTTTAAGTATAGTGCGGGGTTTACTAAAATAAGCTCTTTATTCCGCACTGTATCAGAGATTAGAACTTATTGGCAGGCTACAAGCGAGCGATTCTTTATTCCTAAATTATCAGAAGAGACTGCATTAATCAGCTAAAAGGCCACTCTATTTTATTCTTAGACCTTAGCGAAAAAAAGTTTCTATGATATGCATAACCAAAACACCCAATGCAAAGGATACAAATGCTAAAATTAAAAATCTTGGTTCTTTTATTTTCATATTTTATAATATTATTTTATCAACTTTATTATATCACAAAACAAAAAACCGACAAAAGTCGGTTTCTCCCACAGCTCCGAGCTGTGAGAGAACTTAGAACCATCATTCTAAGCGGTTGGAAGTCCTATGAACTGGACGCAGCCGTGGATATGCTGGAGGGGAAACTCCCTTTATAACTAATTAGCACTCAAACTAGAACTTATAAAAACAAGTCTAAGCATCTTTTTTAATTCCTCTTGTTTTTCGGGGCGAACCCTATGCTGAAGATTAGCAAACATGCCTTCTTCGATATTAAGGAGGTTATGATTTTCTTTAGCATGATTTAAAATAAATCTAAATATTTTAAGTTTTACAACGCCGTCAATAGATTTATCCAGCATTAAGATAAAGAAAAGATCGGCCAAAACAATGCCCAAAGACTGAATACTTGTCTCCTTTCTAACTAAATAGGAAATGATGGTGGTTAATTTATCAATGTCATAATTGACTTCCTTTAACTGATTAAAGACAAAATTGGCATCTATGGAGACGTACTCGTAATTAAATTCAATCATTTTCTTCTGGAGCTCAAATTTTTTATGGTTATCAATAAGACAATTTTTGTGGGCTACCGCAAAAAAGGTCTGTGAAGAAAAAGATTTTATTCCGTTTTCTTTGTTAATCACCGCACGCAATAACCTGTCGTCGCTGTATAATGGAACGCCAAGTTCTTGTGCGAGAAGCGCGCTATTCTTCGTGCTTTCATCTAAAGCATTAATGATCTTGCGCTCTTCTTCTGATTTTTCTTTTGAAAAACCGCGCACTTCAAAGTTCGCATTTGAAGTAATAAATGTCCTTATTTTTTCCAATAAATCTAAACTTTCCTGGACGTGTTCTGGAGAAATCTGGGTCATCTGATGATGTCCATCTATTTTAGCAAAACTGCTAACACCTTTACGAACAGAAACTTTACGGTCATCAATGACTGACGTTAGCTCGTCAACTATGCTCTGATGTACATAAATTTTCTTGAATATTTTAGGCAATAATTCTAATTGGTCGAAATACCCTAATAAAAAGAGGGGGTAAATATCGACTACGATATTATTGCCTTGGAATTCTTGTATTACAGCTAGTTCAGTATTAATTTCTTCAGCTGTACCAAAAGAAATCTTAATCCCGACTTTGGGCATTTGAGTAAAAGCTGCCCAAACATCGAATGGGCTTTTTCCTGTTAATTTGGGTATAAAGGCTAATGGAGCTTGTGATTCCTTATATAAATTTGTTGCATTGTCCGTTATTTCGGCCATCCTATCGACTTGCTTTAAAATTTCACTGACATCGTTACCTTTCACTTCAAAACTCTGAAGTGCTTTTTCTTCTGGGAAACGCTTACAAAATTCTCCGATAGATTTTTGAAATGCCTTGATATATTTTTCAGCTAATTTTTCATCGTTAACCTGCTCACGTTTAAGGAAAGTGAATATATAAGCTAAGTGTGCCTTGGGATTATTATTATCCTTTTCCAATGCTTTATACGTGAGATCGATTGCAATCTCCCACTCGCCAATGAATTCATATCCTCCAGCGAGAGTTATCAAGTCGGCAGTATCCTCAACGCAATTTTTTACCGCATCGAATGCAGTCTTTGCTTCGCTTTCTTTGCCAAGCCGAAACCGGCACATCGCATAATAGACAACATATTGGAAGCTGTTTGGGTTTTTCTCAAATAGGTCTTTGAATAAATAAGAAGCCTTACCAAGGTTACCAAGGTACAGGTTAGCATAGGCTTCGAGTTGCTCGATAAGTGATTTGCCTCTGACTTCTGGATTCATTGTGTCTATCCAATCAAGGAGTGCACCATATTGTCCTAAGTTATATATGGATTGCGCATAACGCCAAGTCGCGGGATTGCCTTCCTGCGTATTTATATATTTTTTATAAAGCTCTGCAGCTACTGTGTAATCTTTCTGATCAAACCGTAAATCGGCAAGATCGAGCTCGGTTAATATCCTCTCCGACTCGGACGGTGCGTTTTGCAGAGCGCGTTGCAAAAGAACATCCGCTCCTTCTAAGCCAAGCCTTTGCATATACGCACTGCGGAGCCTCAATGCCTGGGAATTGTTTGGAAAATCCTTTTCAAGTCTTTCAAGGAGAGGATTAAGCTTTTCATTATCAAGCTTTCGTGAATATAAATCGACCGCAAGTTCGGCTATATCAAGATCGAGTCCAGACTCGTTTTCAAGTAAGGCAGTTATATATTTTTCAGCTGTTGTAAGGTCACTGGTACGAAGCGAACAGAATGCAATATGTCTATCAACTTCGATATCACCTCCACTCAAGTCCTTATATATTTGAAAACTTTTAATAGCCTCCTGATACCGGCCGAGTTTCAATTGTGCAATACCCTTGTTCAGTGATGGGATAGCCGATTTAGGATCAATGGACGCGGCTTCATCTGCAGCTGAAATAGAGTCTTCGTACAAACCGAGTGCTACATAGCAGCCAGAAAGATTGGCGTAAGCCATTTCAAGATCGGCTTTATTCTCCATGTCCCTCAATAGTTGCGCCGCCTCTTTCAGACATTCCGTAGCCCGGGTAAACTTGTCGCTTATAGCCTTAGGGATTTTATCGGGAGGAAACGGATTATCTCGCACCACCTCACGCGTACCAACCATCACATTTTGAGCAATCAGCATTAAAGCTCGGACATTTTTAGGTTCAAATTTAACGACGTTTTCAAACGATACGATTGCTCCATCATAATTTTTTTCTTCCATCTTCTTAAAACCTTCAAACCAATGTACTAAGGCGATTTTCTTTTTTTCTCTCAGAAAAGCAATAAGCTCCTGGTATCTATCCAAGGCATGTAAAATATTTGCCTTTGCAATTATAGCTTGATCATCAGTTGGATTTCCCAATAATAATTTTTCAACCATAGGCAAACCTTCTGCCGGAACACCTTTTAGCACTTTTGCTAATGCACCCTTACAAATGGCCATTGGTAAATCAGGCTCTGCTTCGTACGCTTTTTGAAAAAGTTCTGCGGCCCGATCGTTATTTTGAAGATTGTTCTCTGCTACTCCTAAATTGTTATAAACACGGAAATAAATATGCGGGTCGATTTTTTCTGTTTCTGAATTTAAATCACTCAGAATAAGCTCATACTCGCTTTTTGCAGTTTGGTATTTTTCTTGATCGAGCTTCTGTTTAGCTTGGTCAATCCTACGTTGATAGCTCTGCTCTAACTTTGAACGATATTCTTTTTTTACATCATCTGCCCCGTCCAATCGCTCTGAAATTTTACTAACTTGTGTCTCAATATCAGGTTGAATTAAATCAGGGAATTGACTGCGTAAGTGATTATGTTTAGCAAAAAGCTCAGCTAATTTTGGACTAGCCCACGCAATTCCATTCATATCTCTTGCTATTGCTTCAGCGCGAAGGTATGTCTGGACGGGCTCTCTTAATTCACGAGGAGTAACAAATATCCAATCTTTAATTTTATATTTACCGGAATCAAGAAGTGCTTTTGCTTTATCTAAATCATCTTTGATTTTTGATTTGTAGGTAGAATCATCGGCTTTTTCTGGTTTTTCTGGACAGTAAAATTGAAAGAGTATCTCCTGGCTCTCCGAGTACCCATCGTTCCCAGCGTCGCCTCCGCTATCATCGATGGTTTGGAAATCTTTATACTCAGCTGCCAAAAGAGCTTTAGCAAGCCGTGAAAAAAGATCAGATGAAGTTATTTGGCTAATTAAGTCCATAATTTTTCAAAAGTTAATCCACAGTCTACCTACTTCCATTTTCGTAAGATTTTCGGTATACTATAAATATATCACTTAAAGATAAAAACATCAATTAAGTTTATGCCTTATCCAATAACAAAAAGACAAAAAGAAGTTTTAGACTTCGTTAGAGTCTTTATTGACGACAAAGGCTATTCTCCTACCCTAGAGGAGATAAAGAAAAGATTGCGCCTCTCGGCAGTCTCGACTGTTCACCAGCACATAAACGCTCTAATAGGTAAGGGCTATATTGAAAAATTTGATAATCTAGCGCGAGCCATAAAGATTAACGACTTTAATACTAAAAGTAATAATCTGGTAGAAATTCCTCTGCTGGGAATGATTGCAGCCGGCGAACCCATAGAAGCCATAGAAATACCGGAGACTATTTCCGTACCAAAAGAACTGACCTCAAACCAAGGTCGACACTATGCTTTAAAAGTCCGGGGAGACAGTATGCAAGATGCTGGAATTTTTGATAGCGACACTGTGATAATTCGGGAGCAATCGGTAGTTGATAACGGAGAAATTGGTGTGGCAATAATAAATGATAACGAAGCAACGCTTAAACGAATATATAAAGAAAAAAATGGATTTAGATTACAGCCGGCTAATGAAAACTATAAACCGATTCGGGTAAAAGAACTTCAGATAAGGGGCAAGGTTACTGGAGTATTGAGAAACAGATTTGATCCTCTACCAAAACCAGCGCAACTTCCGCTGTTCATGTATCCTCAAAAAAACGAACAGCAATTACTTCAAATACATAACAGACGCTTTTTGGGTAATAAGACTAAGTTGCTTGGCTTTATCGGAGATATTGTGGCTGATAAGTGCAGGGGCTATTATAGTTTCTGTGATATTTTTGCTGGAACCGGGGTTGTTGGTCATTACTTTAATCGGCCAGAAACTAAAATCATATCTAATGATATTCTGGACAGCAGCCTCACCTCTCTTCAATGTTGGCTAAACACTAAAGCTTACGATAAAGATAAAATTACTGGGATTATAGAATACTTAAATAATCTCGAACCCAAAAAAGAAAATTATGTATCCGAGATATTCGGAGGATCATACTTTACTAAAGAGAATGCCCAAAAGATCGGGGCTATTCGAGAAGAAATAGAAAAGCTCAATAGAAATGGAAAGATTAATCAGGAAGAAACAAATATTTTACTGACCTCATTAATTTATGCGATTGATAAAGTAGCAAACACAGTAGGACACTATGAAACCTACAGGAAAAAACTCGATACGATACAAAGCCTTCGTCTCTTAGTGCCAAACATAGATATAAAAAATAATGCCAATAATGAAATTTATCAAAAGGACGCCAATCAATTGATAAGAGAAATAGCTTGCGATGTGCTATATATTGATCCGCCCTATAATTCAAGGCAATATGGTGATTCCTATCATCTCTTAGAAAATATCGTCACCTGGAAGAAACCAAAAGTTGAAGGCGTAGGTAAAAAGATGATTGATCGGAATCATTTAAAAAGTCGCTATTGTTTAAAGGGCGCCGTGTACGCTTTCGAGGACCTGATTCAAAATGCGAAAGCCAAGCACATTCTAGTTTCCTACAATAATACCGGAGAGAAGATGAATGAACGATCAAACGCTAAGATTCCTGACTATAGGATAATTGAAATTTTGAAACATAGAGGAGAAGTTGATATATTTGAACGAGAGTACAAAGCCTTCACAACCGGCAAAAGCGATGCCCAAGGTCATACGGAACGAGTATTTTATTGTAAAGTAACAAGTAATTAATAACCTTATGAAAAAAATTTGGAGCATATCAACAACGGTTAGAAATCCTGAAAGAATCAGGAACTTTCTAGTTGCTCTCAAGCCACTTGATGGCGAGATTTGGAATCATGACACACAAAGAAAATTCCAAATCTTACTTATCCAGCATAAGTTATATGGCGCTGGAAACAGACAATTCACGAATAATCTTTCCCGGGAACATAGAGAACTTTTAGAAAATTCTGAGAGTTTAACCTACGAACAAGCTGAGGAGATTTTAAATGCAAGAAACTATGTTGGCGCCGGGGACATGCGTGGCAGACAATCATTTAATCCTATTAAAAAAATGGGGCTGGCCAAGATTGATGATGAAGGAAAAATCAGGATTACTTCTTTCGGTGAATGTTTACTACAGGAAGATGCCGATCTTGGAGAAATATTTTTTAAGAATTACTTAAAATGGCAATTACCTAATCCTTTATCAAGAGACTTTAAATCTGTGGATGGTTATGATATTAAACCATTTATTGGAACGCTTCATTTGATCAATGAAGTTAATAAACTTTGCCGTGAGCGCGGCCTTACTGAAAAAGGGCTATCGCAAATTGAATTCGATATTTTTATTCCTACCCTAATTAGTTACCGAAACATTGATGCTCAGGCCAGACTGGTTTTAGAATTCAGAACAGGCCTTGAGAGAATTACTAACGAACGTGAAAAACAAATCTATATAAATAGTTTTATTCGTGATCATTTCTCGGATTTTGAGAACATAAAGAATGCCAAAGAATATGGAGATAATATTCGACGCTATTTCCGAATGACCAGATATTTCCACTTACGTGGCAATGGCTACTATATCGATCTTGAGCCGAGAAGAAATATTGAGATACAAAAAATCTTAGAAACTGATAACGCCGCAAGCCAAGATTTTACTGCTGAAACTTATATCAATTATATTTCAGATATCAATTTGCCGGTTCTCCCATGGGAGACAACAACAGAGTTGCTACGAATTAGTAATTACACCGCTGATGATATTAAACAATATCAAAATCAACTAAAACAGCAACAAATACAAATACCAGAATTTGAGCTTAAGAATACTGCCCGTCTTTCGATTGAACAATTAAAAACCTATATCTGTGAATTAAGAGATTATCGTAGAAGCCTACAGGAAACTGAGGATCACTTTGTTTCTCAGAATGTCGATAAGGTTCGAGAATATATCGATCGGCTCAGAAATATTAGACAGTCCAGGGAGAAAAAGAGTATGGAGCTTGAGCATTTAGCCACACTCGCTCTTAATGCCATAAATGACGCATTGGCCATAAAACCAAACTATCCAGTTGGTGATGATAACCAGCCAACCTTCACCGCACCGGCCAACAAACCCGACATTGAGTGTTTCTATAATGCGTTTAATGGCGTCTGTGAAGTAACGATGTTGACTAATCGTGCGCAGTGGATGCAAGAAGGTCAGCCGGTAATGAGACATTTAAGAGATTTTGAAGACGCTAACAACAACAAGGAAACATACTGTTTATTTGTTGCGCCTTCGTTGCATAGAGATACGATAAATACATTTTGGACGGCCGTGAAATATGAATATGAAGGTCGCCGACAAAAAATTGTACCATTAACAATCAACGAATTAGCTAGTCTACTTGAAGCAATCATTGCCATAAAGGATCGTGGCCAAAAATTAGATCATCATCAATTGATGAATCTTTACGATTCCATAATTAATTTAACTCATACAGCTATCAGTTCTGATGTTTGGACTTCTCAAATCCCAGGCGTTGTTGAGCAGTGGTCGCGTGAGGTTTTATCTACGAATGTATGAAATTAAATACCATTTACAAAGGCGACTGCCGAACAATACTCAATAAGACAATCCCTAAGGAAAGCGTGGATTTAATCTTCGCTGATCCGCCATACAATCTCTCCGGAAATGGACTTAAGTGGATGGGAAATAAAACTGGTGGTGACTGGTTTATGGTTAATGAAAAATGGGATCAAATGACAGAAGCTGAATATTTGAAATTTACGAAAGAATGGCTGGAAGCCTGTAAAAAAGTTTTAAAACCGAATGGGAGTATTTACATCTCGTGCACCTATCACAATATCGGCGAGTTGGTCATGGCGCTCAAGGCTCTCGGTTTTACACCTCGTAATATTATTACTTGGCATAAAAATAATGCCATGCCCAGCATGACTCGACGTGCATTTACTCATTCGTGTGAATACATTTTATTTTTCTCTAAAGGTAAAAAATGGATATTTAATTACTCCGACATTAAAAGGATGAATCCCGATAAGGCAAAGGATGGTTCCGAAAAACAAATGCGCGACCTATGGATTATGCCTATCGTCCAGGGCAAAGAAAGAGCAAAAGATAAAACTGGACGCGCCGCTCATCCAACACAGAAACCAGAAAACTTATTAGAAAGAGTTATTTTAGCAAGTAGTAATAAAGGCGACATTGTTCTTGATCCATTTCTTGGAAGCGGTACCACTGCAGTAGTTGCAAAACGGTTAGGTAGAAAATGGATTGGAATTGAAACAGAAGATAAATATATAAAAATTGCACAGAAGCGATTAAATAATATTTAATTCTGTAAACTCTTGTCAGCCTTAGCTTGTTGAACTTAGCAATCAATCGTTTATTGTTGAAACCGCCAAAATCTGACAAGCAAAGATAAATTACAATTACTATGATTAAAGAAGTTGAAGTAGCCCCAGAAGGACTGCTGAAAATTAAACAAATTCTTGATGCTATCCTGCAACGGCTCTCCCTCAATCCTGAGAGTCAGACCTTTGAATTTGAGCTCAGCGGGTTTCGTTTAGGCATTAAAAACGAAAACGATTACTTGGAACTATTGGATGTGCTCAAAGGCTTAAAAGTAAAGGCTGGCATTGAATATGAAATTAACGATTCCTATATTGACCATCGCGGGAGAAAACAATCGATAACTCTATACGATTCTTACAAATGCAAAGTTAAAATTATTGATCCAGATAAATTTGCAAATTACAAAGAAGAAATATCCGAACTATGTCAGAATAGTTCTGTAGCGAAACAGACAGGGGTGATTAAAGAAGACAATCTTTTGCTAACCAAAGACCTAAAAGCAATTGCCACGGCCGACAAACTGATAGCCTATAGCGACGGAACAGTCAGATACGGAAAGAATATTTTAAGAATGAGAAATCAACTTAAAGACCTTTGTCGGCTTTTTATGCGAAACCAAGACCGTCTACTCACGATAGATGATATAAAAGACGAAATTGTCAGAGCTGATAGAAGATCGCTAACGTCATTTGCAACGATCGCCAAGTATGTCAGTGAGCTCCATAATTTACTGAAAATTCATTTCGGACAAGACGTAATTTTCAATCAAAAAGAAGAAGGCTGGTACTTCCGTCTTTCAAAATAGCAAGAACATCGATTCATAACTGAAAATTGAATGAAGGCACTCCCAGATAATGAGAGTGTCTTTTGTTTTGCGCAAAAACTAAAAAATCATTTAACCAAAATTATATGAGAAAAAAATTATCCGAAAATAGCGAACAAGAATATAAGCCTGAAGACTACACAAAATATCTGTCTACTTTCGATCTGGGAGCGGCCGCCTCATTGGTGTCGGCCGGCTTTGAACTTGTCTCGCTGGACAAAACCAATCCCAGAAAAGTGCAGTTCATCTTTCGCCGAGTGATCGGCATTGAAAAGGTCGTTGATGATTACTGGTCAGATCGTCTGGAAGTTAAAGCAAGATCATTCTTTGACAATGTGAAGATGCTAAAAAACCGAATCTATTCGGAGTAAACCTATGCTGTCGGATGAGCAAATTAAAACCTACCAGACGCTTTACAAAAACCGCTTTGGCAAAGAGATTAGCCGGGAGCAGGCGTACGAACAGGGCGTAAAACTCCTCCGACTTATTGAACTGATTTACAAACCGATGACCGAAGAAGAATTCCAAAAATTACAGGAAAGACGTAAAGAAACTGGAGACTTAAAAACCTAAGTAAAAATATTATGCAAGAATTACAAACAATTACCATTAAAGAATATTTATCCCGCAAAGGAATTGCTTTTCGGGAGAGCGGCAAAGAGCTCGTCGTTAAATGTCTTTTCAACAATTGCGATAAAGACAGCCAATCAAACAAAGCTCACCAGTATTTTGATATCGCCACTGGCCAATACGAATGCAAGAAATGCGGCGAGAAAGGCAACCTCATAACGCTCGCAAAATACTTGGGGGATGATATAAGCGAGATCGCAATAAATCAGCGAGATTCAGCGATTAAGCCATGTCTCGCAAAATTTGGAGCTGTGTCGGCAGATACCTGCCACTTGGCACTTACTCCCGATATCCGAAAGTATTTGAACGCCAGGGGCATTTCTGACCCCGTTGTGGACGCTTTCAAACTGGGCTGGGGTAAATTCTACGGAAAATACTGGATTACCATACCCATAAAGAACATCTATGGGTCTTTTCAGTTTTTGAAATTACGCCAAGACCCTAACACCGGGAACGACAAAATGACTTATCCAAAAGGAATCGAGGCTCAGATTTACGGCTGGGAGACACTTATTGAAAATATTGATCGGTTCGTAATCTGCGAAGGTGAGCTGGATAGACTGGCTTTACTTTCAAAAAATATCCCTGCCGTTACCTCGACACATGGAGCGATGACGTTCAAAAAAGAATGGATTGAGAAAATCGGAAAAGGCAAAAAGATTTACATCTGCTACGACAACGACGAAGCTGGCCGGAAAGGATCGAAACGAGTGGCAAAGCTGTTGGAAAATTCTGGCAACGAAATCTTTATTGTCGCACTCCCAAACGAAGTCGGCGAAGGCGGAGATATCACTGACTACCTAGTAAAGCTCAATGGCAATACCGATGACTTATTTAGCAAATACGCTAAACCATATCCAGAAAAAATCGACGCTTCACAATTCAAACCATTAACTGAAAAAGAAATCGTCGAAACGCTGGGGCTGACCATAAAAAGAGATGAGGAAAATAAACTGATAACATTTTTATGCGAGCTATCGGCATACACAGAAAACTCCCAGCTCAATATTTCTTTCAACGCCCCGTCATCTACTGGTAAATCATATATCCCGACAGAGATCGCCCGACTATTCCCAGAGGATGATGTTGTTGAAGTTGGATATTGCAGTCCAACCGCTTTCTTTCACGACGTGGGAGAATATGACAAAGAAAAAAACGGCTACCTGGTAGACCTAAGCCGCAAAATTTTAATTTTTCTGGACCAACCACATACGCTTCTTCTACAGCACTTGAGACCATTATTATCCCACGATAAAAAAGAAATCAGACTAAAGATCACGGACAAATCTCAAAGAGCGGGATTGAAAACCAAGAACATATTTCTGAGAGGATTTCCGGCGGTGATTTTTTGCACAGCTGGGCTGACAGCTGATGAGCAGGAAGCTACGAGATTTATGCTTCTCTCTCCAGAAACTAATCAGGAAAAAATCAGACAAGCAATTTACGAAAAAATTAAAAAAGAAACCGATAGCGAAAAATACGAAAATCTACTTGAAGAAAATCCTGGGAGAAAAGCTCTCAAAGAAAGAATACGGGCCATTAAACTCGAAAACATTCAGGGGATAAAAATCGGCTCACCAGGAGAATTAGAAAAGATGTTCTTCGGCCAGAATAAAATGTTAAAGCCACGCCATCAGCGAGATATCGGCCGCATCATTTCTCTGGTCAAAGCATTTGCATTATTAAACTTATGGTTCAGAGAAAGAGAAGGATCAATCATCGTCGCGAACGAAAACGATATCAAAGAGGCGTTTAACGTTTGGGACACGATTTCCGAAAGTCAGGAGCTTAACCTACCGCCGTATGTCTACAAACTTTTTCAGGAAGTAATAATGCAGGCTTGGAATAATAAGAATCGGGACCGGGATGGATTCGAACAGATCACGGGCCAGCTGGGATTAAGCAGGCGGGAGATACAAAGAAAACACGTTCAGATTTATGGGAGAACGTTAGCCGACTGGTTTTTACGCCAACAGATTATTCCATTGCTTGAAAGCGCAGGATTGATATGCCAAGAGCCCGATCCAGGCGACAAACGAAAAATGTTAATTTACCCCACCACCCCACTCGCTATTTCGGCAACCCAAAACAATAGTGAGTCCAATGGTGGGGTGGAAGAAAGGTTAAATCTATGACAAGAGAAATCGTGCCAATTAAAAATAGGAGCTTAAATCTCGACAATCCAGAGGATAGATTGACTTTTTACAAAGAAACCCTAAGCAAGATTACGAGCGTATTTTTTGACCCGCAAAAAATGGACGAAATCTATAAAGGGTTTGAAGAAATAGCAGAGCTTAGACGCAAGGCAAAAACAGAAAAAGAAGAAAAAGTATTAAACCAAAGATCGCTTAATTTAAGTCAGAAGGCCGCCCATATCAAAATGTATCCCTGGGAGAACCTGCTCCCGCTTGCCCTTAGCGGGAAAGAGGACATAACGCCGATCGCAGAAATGCGCACCTCATTTATTGATGAATATTGTCCGAGAACCCCAACCGAACTTGCGCTAATAGAAACCATGGCCGTGGCCTATTATAACTTCATAAGAAATACGGGAGTTTTGAATACGCACCTGATGACTAAAGACGAAACTTCAAGAACGCTCCATTTTGATTCACTGCAAATGAAAGCAGCCAAAGAAGCCTCGAAAGCGGTCGAACTGGCTTACAGGCAATTTACCAACTCAATCATGCTCTTAAAAGAACTGAGGCAACCAAAATTAAATATCCACGTAAAAACCGAGAATGCTTATCTTGCCAAAAACCAGCAGGTAATCAATGTTAAAAAATCAAACAGAAAAAAGGAGAAAATCATTAATGCCAAATGATTTCGGAAAAAAATATATGAGAACCTTCACCGAACAATGCCAAAAAATTAATATCAATAGCCTGCTAAAAGACATAAAGGCCGAGATTAAAGAATTGCGCCTAAAAATTAAGCTGAAGGAATTCGGACAGAAGATTGAGATAGCTTCAACGCCCTGCCACTTCGGTAAAGAGAGATTCTGGTTTGTCTGTCCG